>TARA_Y100000385_G_scaffold29832_1_pt1 | contig 39737 bp, 29 predicted proteins | sample TARA_Y100000385 | Tara Oceans TARA_Y100000385 (sample SAMEA2620980) | marine metagenome | biome: marine biome (ENVO:00000447); feature: surface water layer (ENVO:00002042); material: "saline water (ENVO:00002010), including plankton (ENVO:xxxxxxxx)" | depth 5 m
GGGTGGCAAACTTAGTAAATTTTTTGTTAAGAATTCCACATATTAACTCTTTAGTAAATTGTTCACTTTCATAATGCCCAATATCAGCAATAATAATATCGTTTTCAGCATCAAAAAATTGATGATATTTAAAATCTGCTGTTATAAAAATATCAGCTTTTATTCTCTTAGCATCATCTAGTAAAAATGATCCTGATCCGCCACATACAGCAACGGTTTTGATGAAGTCTTTATGAATATCAGTGTATCTGATACAGTCCGTTTGCATTACTTTTTTTAAATGTAGGAGAAAATCATTCGTTTTCATTGGTTCATTTAATTCGCCATAAAGTCCAGACCCAATGTTTTGGTGTGCATTTTCCAAATGGTAAATCTCGTAGGCTACTTCTTCGTAGGGATGTGCTTCAAATAGTGTGTTTAGAATCAAACTCTTCAAATAAGAGGGTACAACCATCTCAATTTTTTCTTCTTTTTCTTTATGCAAACTATGTTTTTTGCCAATTGTAGGTTGGCTATCTTCGTTGCCCATAAAAGTGCCTTGACCTTCGGTCGTGAAGCTACAATGACTATAATTGCCAATGTTTCCCGCTCCAGCTTCCCAAAGTTTCTCTTTAACATTTTCTGCTTCAGAAATAGGGCAGTAGAAGCTTAATTTTTTGACGTAATCCTTTTTGGGTCTGAGGATTTTGGAATTTAAAATTCCAATTTTTTGGGCGATAGCTTCATTTACACCGTTTTTAACATTATCTAAGTTGGTGTGAATTGCATAAATGGCAATATCATTTTTTATAGCCTTGATGATAGTGCGTTCAATATAAGTTTTGCCATTAAAAGATTTAAGACCACTAAAGACAATAGGGTGGTGTGCAATAATCAGATTACATGATTTCTTTATAGCTTCATCAACTACCTCTTCGGTGCAATCTAAGCAAACTATAGCGCTCGATGTTTCCCAATTTTTATCACCTGTAATTAATCCAGAATTATCATAGTCTTCTTGAAGTTGAAGAGGTGCATATTGTTCTAGATGTTTGATTATTTCATTTATTTTCATAAATCCAAAAATAGTATTTAATAATTTATATATATTTGTTGTGAATGAAAATTTATTCCCTTTAATTTGAATATGCCATTTTTAAAATTATTTCTTCTTCCTATTGCCTTTTTTTATGGCCTAGTTGTATTCATTAGGAATATATTTTTTGATTATGGTATTTTTTCTTCCAAAGAATATTCAGTGCCAATAATTTCTGTAGGTAATTTATGCTCTGGTGGTAGTGGTAAATCACCCCTAGTAGAATACATTCTAAAACTTATTGACAATAAAGCTGGTTTAGCTGTTTTGAGTAGAGGATATGGTAGAGATTCTAGTGGCTTTCAGTGGGTTTCAGAAAAATCTATCGTTAAAGACGTTGGTGATGAGCCATTACAAATTGCTCGTAAATTTCCAGATGTTAACGTTGCTGTTTCTGAAAATAGGAATAATGGTATTCAACATATTATACATGATGAATGCGATTTGATTTTACTTGATGATGCCTTTCAACACAGGTGGGTTAAGCCGGGTTTAAATATATTGTTAACGACTTATGATAATTTATTTATCAACGATCATTTGCTCCCTTTTGGCAATTTAAGAGAATCTAAAAACAATTTTAAAAGAGCCGATATAATAGTTGTTACTAAAACACCATACCCTTTATTACCTCTTGATGAATATCGCTTAAAAGAACAAATAGCGCCGTTTTTTCATCAAAAATTATGTTATTCATATCTCAATTATTTGCCCCCAATTAGTCTTTTTTCAGAAAATGATATACAATTTGAAGGCAAAAAAGTAATTTTACTTACTGCTATTGCGTCTTCACAGAACCTATACGATTATGTCAACTCAAATTCAGAAATTGTAGAGCATTTTGATTTTAGAGATCATTATTCTTTCAAGAAAAAAGATATTAAAAAAATAATTGAATGTTATAACAAGATTGATTCACAAGAAAAGTTAATTTTAACCACGGAAAAAGATGCTACCCGTTTAGCACTATATGAAAGTTATTTTAAGGATGTATCTATTGCATACATTCCAATAGAATTTAAATTTCAAGGTAAAACTAACTTTAACGAATTAATTTTAAAATATGTTGAGCAAAATAGAGTCGATAGCAAAGTTCCTAGAGCAGAGAATGCCCTTCAAACCCAAGGCGGGTATTATTTTAGGTACAGGATTGGGCGGACTAATCCAAAAAATTGATATAAAACAAACTCTTTCCTATAAAGATATCCCAGATTTTCCAGTTTCTACAGTAGAAGGTCATAGTGGAAAATTAATTTTTGGTTCACTTTCTGATGTTCCAGTAGTGGCTATGCAAGGACGATTTCATTTTTATGAAGGTTATTCTATGCAAGAAGTTACTTTGCCTGTACGAGTGATGAAAATGTTAGGGATTGAGCATTTATTTATATCGAATGCTAGTGGTGGTGTAAATCCCGATTATGAAGTTGGAGATTTAATGATTCTCAACGATCATATTAATTTAATTCCAAGTCCTTTAGTAGGTGCAAACTTAGACACTTTAGGCCCACGTTTTCCAGATATGAGCGATGCTTATGAGCGATCAATGATAGATGTGGCTATGCAAATCGGTGTTGATAGAGGTTATCGTGTTTTTGAGGGTGTTTATGCTGCTGTAACTGGACCGTGTTTGGAAACCCCTGCTGAGTACAAATACCTTAGAATTATTGGTGCTGACACGGTAGGAATGTCGACGGCACCAGAGGTTATTGTGGCTCGTCATATGGGTATTCCATGTTTTGCAATATCTGTTATTACAGATTTAGGAGTGCCAGGAAAAATACAAAAGGTAAGTCATGAAGAAATACAACAGGTAGCAGAAGTTGCAGAGCCCAAGCTTACTGTAATTGTAGAAGAACTAATTAAAACATTGGTGTAAAATGAAAAATTTAAAATTTACAACGCTTTTTTACATTCTATTCACTACTACTATTCAAGCTCAAGATTCAGAGAATATTAATCTTTTATATCAATGGAGTGTGGATACATTAATTGGCTCCGAGGCATTTGAAAACGTGTACAATGAAGTATGGGGCGTTGTTGTTGATGATAGGGAATACGCTATTATTGGCTCTACTGCTGGAACACACTTTTTTGATGTAACAAATCCTTCAACAGCATCTGAGATCGCTTTTGTTGCAGGTAGAGTAGTAGGTGATGAAATTATTCATCGTGATTATCATGATTATCAGAACTATTTATACGCCGTTTCAGATGAAGGGTTAAGTTCATTGCAGATAATAGATATATCAACATTACCTGATTCGGTTTCTGTGGTTTATGATTCTTCAGATTTATTTTATCGTTCGCACAATATTTTTATTGATACAGCAAAGGCTCGACTATATACTACGAATGGGGATATTTATACTCTAGAAAACCCTATTGACCCAAAGTTTCTATACAACACTTCATTACTAAGTTCGCATGATGTTTATGTAGAAAATGATACAGCCTATATCAATACCGGCACACTAGGGTTTGTAATTGTTGATTTTAGTCAAACTACATTAGAAAATCAATCGCACGAAGTTATAGGGACATTGCCGACTTATCCCGATCAAGGTTATAACCATTCTGGTTGGATTACTCCCGATGGCAACTATTATGCTATGGCGGATGAAACTTGGGGTATGAGAATGAAAATGCTTGATATTTCTGATTTTTCCAATATTGAAGTCGTTGCTTTGTTTGGTTCAGGTGTAGATGAAAACTCAATTCCACACAATCAAATTATTAATGGTAATTATTTGTACACTGCTTATTATCACGATGGGTTTTATGTTCATGATATTTCCGATCCATTTACACCTATTCTAATAGGTTATTACGACACTTTTGAGCCAGACCATCACGAAAGTTATATGGGCGCTTGGGGTGTTTATCCTTTTTTACCTTCGGGAAATATTTTAATTTCTGATATGCAAACAGGTCTATATCTTTTTGAAGTAAATTATGACAATCCTTTAGGGACAGATGTTTTAGTCAATAATAAAAACGCCATCTATCCTAACCCTTGTTCAGATGTTTTGAACTTAAATTTGACGAATAAGTCTCAAGTAAATTTGTATGATATTCAAGGTAATAAAGTATTTAATGCTAGTGATGTTTATAATATACAGCTAAATACCAATTTTCTTAGTAACGGTATTTATATTTTAAAATTAACGGATGAAACAGGTGTTAGTACACATAAAATTAGTGTTCAATAATCTTTTTAAAATCCTTTGTTAAAAGAAAAAAGAGTGTAAATTTGCAAACCATTTCGGATAAATAACAAACAAGATGAAAAGAACATTTCAACCTTCGAATAGAAAAAGAAGAAACAAGCACGGTTTCAGAGATAGAATGGAATCAGCTAACGGCCGTAGAGTATTGGCAAGTAGAAGGGCTAAGGGTAGAAAAAGATTAACGGTTTCAGATGAACCAAGGCACAAGCGTTAATCGTTTGTTTAAGATATTTAAGGTGTTGCTTTTGCAACACCTTTTTTTTGAGCTATACTGTTAAAAAATCTATGTTTTTTGTTAATAGTTTCAATATTAAATCAGTTGGCTCTTTTTTTAAATAAAATATATTCGCACATACACTTTTAATTATGCCCAAAGATACCTCAATACAATCCATTTTAATAATCGGTAGTGGTCCAATTGTTATTGGTCAAGCCTGTGAATTTGACTACTCTGGCTCTCAAGCTGCTAGATCTCTTGCTGAAGAAGGAATAGAAGTTTCATTAATAAATTCTAATCCAGCAACGATAATGACTGATCCTGTTGTTGCAGATCATGTCTATTTAAAACCCCTAACTGTTGAATCTATTGAAGAGATTCTAGAAGAACGTAAAATTGATGCTGTTCTTCCAACTATGGGTGGACAAACAGCACTAAACTTATGTATAGAGGCTGATGAAAAAGGTGTCTGGGAAAAATATGGTGTAGATATTATCGGAGTTGATATTGATGCCATTAATATTACTGAAGACAGACAAGAGTTTAAAGAATTAATGAGTCGTATAGGTATCGATTGTGCACCCTCACAAACGGCTACTTCTTATCTAGAAGGTAAGGAAATTGCTCAAAAATTTGGCTTTCCATTATGTATTCGTGCATCTTATACTTTAGGGGGTAGTGGTGCATCTTTTGTACATGAAGCGAAAGACTTTGATGAACTCTTAAAAAGAGGTATGGCTATTTCGCCTATTCACGAAGTATTGATAGACAAAGCCTTACTAGGATGGAAAGAATATGAGCTTGAATTGTTGAGAGATAAAAATGATAATGTTATCATTATTTGTTCTATTGAAAATATGGATCCAATGGGTATTCATACAGGAGATTCCATAACGGTTGCTCCTGCCATGACTCTATCTGATACCACTTATCAACGCATGAGAGACATGGCTATCAAAATGATGCGTGCTATTGGTGATTTTGCGGGTGGCTGTAACGTTCAGTTTGCAGTTTCTCCTGATGAAAAGGAAGATATTATAGCTATTGAGATTAACCCTAGAGTTTCTCGTTCTTCGGCTTTGGCATCTAAAGCTACAGGTTATCCTATTGCCAAAATAGCATCTAAACTTGCTATTGGATATACACTTGATGAACTCGATAATCAAATTACAAAATCTACATCGGCATATTTTGAGCCAACTTTAGATTATGTAATTGTAAAAATACCACGTTGGAACTTTGAAAAATTTGATGGTGCCGATAAAGTCCTTGGTTTACAAATGAAGTCTGTTGGCGAGGTGATGGGAATTGGTCGATCTTTTCAAGAAGCTTTGCAAAAAGCTTGTCAATCTTTAGAGATAGGTAGGAATGGCTTGGGTGCTGATGGCAAAAATTGGACTAATCAAGATGATATTCTACATGCTATGAAATATGCAAGTAGCGATAGGGTATTTAGAATTTACGACGCTATTAGATTAGGTATTCCTTTGAAAACTATTTACGATATCACAAGAATGGATTATTGGTTCTTACGACAATTGGAAGAACTAGTAATGTTGGAGTTTGAAATTGAGAAATACCATATTGGAAATATCCCTAATGAATTGCTTTTAGAAGCTAAAATGAAGGGGTATGCTGATAGACAAATAGCCCACCTATTAAGGTGCTTAGAGAGTGAAGTCAACAATCTAAGAACAGAAATGGGAATCAATAGGGTATATAAGCTTGTTGATACTTGTGCTGCAGAATTTGAGGCGAAAACTCCTTATTATTACTCTACTTTTGAGTCTAAAAAACAATTAGCAAATGGCGAATCATTCTCTGAAAATGAAAGTAGTCGTTCCGATAAAAAGAAAATTATTGTTTTAGGTTCTGGACCCAATCGTATAGGTCAAGGAATTGAGTTCGATTACTGTTGTGTTCATGGCGTATTAGCCGCAAAAGAATGCGAATACGAAACCATAATGATTAACTGTAACCCTGAAACAGTATCTACTGACTTTGACACTTCAGACAAATTATATTTTGAGCCTGTTTTTTGGGAGCACATCTACGATATCATTAAACACGAGAACCCAGAAGGTGTTATTGTTCAATTAGGTGGTCAGACGGCACTAAAACTAGCTGAAAAGTTAGAACGTTACGGTATCAAAATTATGGGTACTAGCTATGAAGCGCTAGACCTTGCAGAGGATAGAGGACGTTTTTCTACTTTATTAAGAGATAATAATGTGCCATTCCCTGAATTTGGAGTTATCGAAACTGCGGAAGAAGCCATAGAATTATCAAAAGATTTAAATTTTCCAATATTGGTTAGGCCTTCTTATGTATTAGGCGGTCAAGGCATGAAAATTGTAATTAACGAATCTGAATTAGAACACCACGTCGTCAATTTATTGAAAGACATTCCTGGTAACAGAGTATTGTTAGACCACTACTTGGATAATGCTATTGAGGCAGAAGCAGATGCTATTTGTGATGGTAAAAACGTTTACATTATTGGTATAATGGAACATATTGAGCCTTGTGGTATTCACTCTGGAGATTCAAACGCTGTATTACCCACTTTTGACCTGAGTGATAATGTGCGTCAGCAAATGATAGATATTACCAATAAAATTGCAGTAGCTTTAAAAACAGTAGGCTTGATAAATATTCAATTTGCTATTAAAGATGAAGTAGTCTATGTTATTGAAGCTAACCCTAGAGCATCTAGAACAGTTCCTTTTATTGCTAAAGCCTACAAAGAACCTTATGTTAATTACGCCACAAAAGTAATGCTTGGGGAGAAAAAGGTCACAGACTTTAATTTTGATCCTCAGAAAAATGGTTATGCCATTAAAGTACCTGTGTTCTCTTTCAACAAATTCCCTAATGTAAACAAAGAATTAGGACCAGAGATGAAGTCGACTGGTGAAGCCATTCATTTTATTGATGATTTGAAGGATCCATTCTTCAAAAAGGTATATTCTGAAAGAAGCTTATATTTGAGTCGTTAAAGTATGTTAAAAGCGCTATTATTAATACTTATTATTTTTTATTCGGTTCGTTTCTTAAGCCGTCTTTTACTTCCTTTTTTGTTTAAGACAATGGTTAAGAAAGCACACAGCAATATGCGACCCAACGAACCTAAAAAGAGAGAGGGAGAAGTTTCTATTGATAAAACTTCAAAACAAAAAAAACAGTCTAATTCTTCGGTCGGTGAATACGTTGACTTTGAAGAAATAGATGATAACTCATAAATAATAAATTATGAAAACACTAGATTGGAAAAGGCTGATTCCTCATGTTTCAGCAGTTGTGATTTTTGTATTGATATCTCTAACTTACCTTTCTCCTGTCTTAGAGGGCAAGAAAATTGACCAACAAGATATCAAACAGTTTACAGGGATGGCTAAAGAAATTGTTGATCATCGCTCTGAATACGATGAAGAACCACTTTGGTCAAACTCTATGTTTAGTGGTATGCCCGCTTATCAGATTTCAGTTTTATACAAGAAAAACCTCATTTCTTATTGTAGAAATTTTTTCAAATTATATTTGCCAGGACCTGCTGGAGCAGTATTTCTCTATCTGCTTGGGTTTTACTTTCTACTCGTTTCATTAGGTATAGATTATCGATTAGCTATTGTTGGAGCAATAGCTTATGCTTTTTCTTCCTATTTCTTTATAATTATAGAAGCAGGTCATAACACCAAAGCTCATGCCATAGGCTATATGGCGCCTATATTAGCCTCTTTTCTCATGGTTTTTAGGGGAAAGATATTAATGGGTTCAGCATTAACAGCTTTATTCACTTCATTAATGCTCAATGCTAATCACTTTCAGATAACCTACTACTTAGTTCTGACGTTGATTATTATTGGAATTGCAAAACTTATTCAAGCCATAAAAGAAAAAACATTACCTGTTTTCTTTAAACACGTGGCTTTTCTTGTATTAGCAGGAGCTATCGGTACGTTAACCAGTGTTAGTAGAATCGCTACTACAATGGAATATGGTAGCGAAAGTACAAGAGGAAAATCCGAACTGACTGACAATCAGTCTAATAAAACATCAGGTCTTGATAGAGATTATGCAACGGCTTGGAGTTATGGTAAGGCAGAATCCCTTACCTTACTAATTCCAAATTTTCATGGGGGAGCATCGGGCGGTCCCTTGACGACAGACTCTGAAACATATCGACTTTTTAAAAATTCACAACAATCAAGTCAAGCGAAAAACATTATAAAGCAACTACCATTGTACTGGGGTTCACAACCTTTTACTTCTGGCCCTGTTTATGCCGGTGCCATTTCTTGTTTTCTTTTTGTTCTTGGATTGTTCTTGATAAAAGGATATTTACGATGGTGGATTATGACTGCCTTTTTACTAATGTTAGCTTTAAGCTGGGGTAAAAATTTGATGCCATTGACTAATTTCTTCCTTGATTTTGTTCCAGGATACAATAAGTTTAGAGCGGTTTCAACTACCTTAGTTATAGTGGAGTTACTTATTCCATTGCTTGGAATACTAGCCTTAAATAAGATTCTAAAAGAAGGTAAATCAATCGAGGTGATGAAATCCTTTAAATATGCTTTAGGAATAGTAGGTGGGTTGTGTGTTGTTTTTGCCCTTATGCCTACGGCCTTTTTTGATTTTGTTGGTTTGAATGATGCTCAATATGGTCAAGCATTAAGTGATGCACTTCAGATAGATCGAGCTTCTTTATTTACTGCTGATGCTTTTCGTTCCTTAGCCTTCATACTTTTATCTGCTGCTGGTATATGGCTATATTTGAATAAAAGAATTCAGAAAGTTCCATTAATAATTCTCATTGGAGTCCTTGTGCTTGGTGATATGTGGACAGTCAATAAGCGTTATTTAAACGATGAAAATTTCAAGGCTAAAAGAAAAATACTACAGCCTTATTCACCATCGCTAGCTGATAGTCAAATATTACAAGACCCTGACCCAAATTTCAGAGTCTATAATACCACTGTTAGTCCTTTCAACGATGCCTCCACATCTTATTACCACAAGTCTATTGGCGGATATCATGGAGCTAAGTTAAAGCGCTATCAAGAGCTAATAGATTTTCATATTTCAAAAGGAAATATGAACGTTATGAATATGCTTAATGCTAAATACTTTATAGTAAGAGGTGAAAATAATCAGCCTATTGCTCAGCGTAACCCTAATAATTTAGGCAACGCTTGGTTTGTTTCGGATTTAGTGATAGCTGAAAATGCTGATGATGAAATTCAAAAGCTAGGCCAGATTAATACTGCTAATCAGGTAGTAATTGATAAACGATATGAAATCCCTTCAAGCATAGATTTTGATAGTACAGCAACAATCCAATTGACGGATTATAAAGCAAATAGTCTTACATATAGTTCATCTGCAATTAGTGATCAATTTGCTGTGTTTTCAGAGATTTTCTACGCTCACGGTTGGAATGCATACATTGATGGTGAGCTAATGCCTCATATAAGAGCAAATTATGTATTACGTGCAATGCCAATTCCATCAGGACAACACACCATAGAATTTAAGTTTGAGCCTGACACCTACTATGCCACCGAGAATATTTCTTTATTTAGTTCACTTATTGTAATTGTAGCCTTATTCGGTGCTGTTTACAAAGAGTTAAAAGACTAATGAAAAAGGTTCTCATTATTACTTACTATTGGCCACCGGGTTCAGGACCAGGTGTTCAGCGATTTTTAAAGTTTAGTAAGTATTTGAGAGAGTTTGGTTGGGAACCGGTTATTTTAACGGTAGACAATGGCAGTTACCCTTCAACAGATAAGACTTTGGAACAAGATATTCCTGAGGGTTTAGAAGTTTATAGGAGTCAATCTTTTGAGCCTTTCCGATGGTACAATTTGTTAAAAGGTAAGAAAACTAAAGATGCTACTGTAGGTGCTATAGGTCTTCAAGGCAGTTCTTTTTTTCAACGCTTAGCATTATATGTAAGGGCTAATTTCTTCATACCTGACGCTAGAATAGGGTGGAATAGATTTGCTATTAGAAAAGCCCATTTAATTTTCAAAGAACATCAGATTGATGCTATTATTAGTACAGGTCCGCCTCATAGCTCACACCTCATTGCTAATGCCCTTAAAAAAACACATCACATACCTTGGATAGCCGATTTAAGAGACCCTTGGACTACTGTATTTTATAATGCTTTTTTTCCTCGTACTGAAAGCACCAAAAAGAGAGATAAACAACTTGAAGATTTAGTTCTCAAAAATGCGGATTCTATATCTGTTGTTAGTAATGGAATGCTTGAAGAATTTTCTGATAGAGCAAAAGACATTAGCTTAATATACAATGGTTTTGATGATGAAGATTTTAAAAGTTTGAAAAAAAACAATACGGAAAAGTTTACTATTTCCTATGTTGGGAATTTTAAGCCAAATCAAAATGCTGTTGTTGTTTGGGAATGTTTAAAAGAATTATCTCATAAAAACCCCCAATTTAAATCTGATTTAAAGATTGTTCTAACAGGTAATGTTGATCCATCTATTCTAAAGTCAATACAAGAAAACGGATTGGAAGAACAACTTTCTTTAGAAGGTTTTGCTGCCCATCACACAGCGGTTCAGCGAATGTTAGATGCCAATTTATTATTGTTTGTTATCCCAGTATCAGAAAGAAACCATCTTATTATAACGGGTAAGTTATTTGAATATCTAGCAACAGGAAACCCTATTCTAGCCATTGGTCCAAAAGGGGGTAATGCTTCAGCCTTACTTAAGGACGCTAAAAGAGATGATATGCTAGATTATGGTGATAAAAATTTGATAATGAAGCAAATAGAAAATGCTTATCAAAACTGGAAGAAAGAAACTCCTGCTGACTTTAATCTTGAAGATTTAGAACGCTTTACTAGAAAAGGCCTCACAGAAAAATTAGCCAATAAACTTAACAATCTGTCCAGATGAAAAGAATAGATATCAGTAAGTTTAGAAGAGATAACACGTTCTATGGTCAAATAGATTTGCTTCTTACCGTGAAGAGCTTTGACTTACAAGCTATTCGCAAAAGATATCTGGATTCAAAAAAAAACAAACGTTCAGGAAGTACCAAACGTAGAGAACCCGCTCTAGGTGGTGTGGTGTCTTTAAGTATCAATAATGGGAAGCTTTTTAATGATGAAGTTCTATGTCAACTCAAAGAGCCTAGAGGTATCGATTTTTTACACAATAAACTTGCTGTCTCATCTGAAGATAAAGTCTTTGTTTTAACAGATGAAATTCAAACCTTAGAAAACGATTACTTCAGCTATATACATACAGTTTCTTTTTCACCTTTTGATGACAATAGATTGTTGGTATCTTCTTCTGGATTCGACTGCATCTTTGAATATAGCTTAAGTCATTCAAAACTATGTTGGGAATGGTTTGCTTGGGAAAATGGTTTCGATAAAGGCAAAGATCCTAAAACCAATACAGATGTTTTACTTACAAGAGATAAAAAACAAGCTGAAGAATGGGACAAAGAGGGTAGAGCGTATCTTCTTATTGATAATCCTAAAGCTCAAAGTTTACCAACAGCTCAACGTTCTGCTTTTATTAATTCCGTAGCTTATCATGTTGATCAATCTCATCTAATTTTAGCGACCTTTTTTCATGAGGGTAAGATGATGCAAATCAATATGAAAGATAATAGTTTAAAAACCATTATTGAAAATATGCAACACCCTCACGGTGGTAAACAGACCGATAATATCTCATTGGCGACAAGTACCAATTCTGGAGAAATTGTAGTTGTTAAAAACGGTGAGGAGTATAGGTATTACACTACACTTCTCGATGGAAAACCTGTTGAATTGGGTGCAATGGAATGGCTTCAAAACTCCATAATGATTGATGATTATATTATCACTATTGATAGTAATAGAACCTCATTCCTAATTTTTGATCCAACCAATCAATTATTTGATATGATACCCTACAATATGGATTGGGCTATACAAGATATAGTTTGTGGTACATTAAATGAAAAGCAAAAAAGTCTATTGCAACAGATTAGTTTACCCATCTAATCAGCTCAAAAGCTTCGGCAAACTCACTACCTATTTGAGTGCCTCTAACTCTAGCTAATCCTTCAATAAACGATTTAGATTTGTAATTTCTAAAACCTTGAGATTTGTACTCTGAAATAGCACTCCATTTTGCGTCTAATTGCTCTGAGTTTAGTTTAGTATGGTAGTTCGATGTAAAACTCAAATTATTCCATACCAACTCATAACCCAAAATGCTAGAATGTTTAAATGCACGTATTCCTTCTTGATGTATAACTTGATGGTCTTGATGAACATCTGTAGAATTAGGAAGAACGACTAAATCTACTTTCTCAAATTTTTTACGAAAAGCTATTAAATCTTCTAAAATTTCTTGTCTGTATTTTGGGAATTCTCTGACTGGATAGTCAAAGGTGTGTATATTTTCGGATTGAATACCTAGATGAATACAGGCATTTTTTAATTCAGTAAATAGAACATCTTTGTCAAAATCTTTAGGAATGGACTTATAGCAAGGGGAAAAAGCTAAGTAGTGAATTGTTGCTCCTTCGTCTGCCCATCTTTTTATACTTGCTCCACAACCAAATTCACCATCATCGGGGTGAGGTGCTAAAATTAAAATATTCATCGTTAATAGGTTAAGTTCTACAAATATAGTGTTTAATAAAAGTTTTTTCGGATTCTATCAACTGAATTAAATCTTTTACATTTGTAATGTATGGGAATAATAAGGAAGCAAAGTATTAACAACTCCATAAACCTTTATTTGGGAATTATTATTGGTGCTATAAATACCATTTTAATTTTTCCGCACGTATTTGAAAGTAACCCTGAATATTGGGGATTATTACAAATCTTGGTTTCCTATTCTGTCATTTTTTCTACTTTTTCTCATTTAGGTAGTCCGAACATTTTATTGCGTTTCTTTCCTAAACTAAAAGATAAAAGAGAATTGTTTAGCTTTTCATTTATACTTTGTGGTATAGGCTTTTTACTTTTCTTATTAGTTTTTTTCTTTTTTGAAAATTATTTGCTTTCTTCTCTAGATGCAACGCCACTATTGCAAGAGTATTTTTATCTTGTTGGTTTTCTAGTGTTCTCACTTAGCTTTTTTGATTTATTCTCTAGTATATCCCGTTCATATTTAGACTCTTCAACCCCTGTTTTTTTTAACGAAGTATTTGTTAGGATTGGGGTGCTTTTTTTATTGATACTATACAACTATGAATGGATACAATTTCATCAGTTTTTGTATTGCTATATAGCTATATATATCGTGAAGCTGATGGTGTTATTTTATATTCAATTAAAAAATAAACGTCTTTCATTTTCATTTAATTTTTCAAAAGCACATTTAAAAGAACAGTTTAAATATGGCTTTTATGTACTTACAGGAGGGGGAGCGGCAGTTTTGGTTTCTCGTTTTGATATGTTAATGATAGAACATTACTTAGATTTGAAGCAAGTCGCTTATTATGGATTAGCATTTTTTATAGGCAGTGTTATAAAGGTTCCTTCACGATCTATTTCTTCTATTTCTTCGCCTTTAATAGCTAAATCATTTGAAGAAGATAACAAGAATAATATTCAGAATATTTACTCTAAGACATCCATTAATTTATTGATAATAGGTGGGGTTATATTTTTGTGTGTTATGTTAAATATTGATGATATTTTACAAATACTTCCTGAAAAGTTTTCTCATGGAAAGTATGTCGTTTTGTTTATCGGTTCAGCTCAATTGGTTAATCTTGTTGCAGGCTTACATGGTTTAATATTGATTCACTCGTCTTATTATAAATCAATTATTTATTTTAATATTTTCCTATTTATTGTCACCTTTATTACCAACGTTATTTTTATTCCAAAATTTGGAATTAATGGGGCGGCATTAGCAACTTTTGTCTCTATACTGACGTTTAATTCAGTACGAATGTTGTACGTCTACAAAAAAATGAATTTTCATCCTTTTAGTATCAAAACCGCTATTGCTTTACTAATGATTTTAGTTATTTACTTTTTGATAAGTATTTTACCACTTTCATCAGCATCTCTAATATCATCTATAATAAACATTATTATACGCTGTGTTATTGCTTGTTCTCTAGTGATTGCTGTTGTTCAGTATTTTAAACTGTCAGAGGATATTAGCCATATAATTCATAATAGCATGGAAAAGCTAAGAAGGAAATGAATCAGGGATTAGTTTAATTCTCTCAATATTTCTAATAGTTTGTCAGACCTTCTTTCTAGGCTATATCTATTAATAATACTCTTTTGAGCTTTAGATGCCACTTCTTTCTTATCCGTTTTCTGAATTGCATCGTTTAAAATTTTTTCAAGTTCAAAAGCATTTTTGTTTTCTAATACATAGCCATTATCACTTATAATTTCTGGTATCATATTTACCGAAGAACCTATTGGAATACATTGCCCTAACATAGCTTCACATAGGGATAAGCCAAAACCTTCGAAGCTTGAAAGTTGAAAGTAAAACTCATGCTCAATGTATTTTTCTTTTAGCTCATCTTTATTTAAATGCCCTAAAAATGTGATGTTTTCTGGTATATTTATGAGTGAAGTTGGTTTTTCTAGTCCTGCAATTTCGAATGTGCAATTTTTCATGCGAAAAGCCATCGTAAAAATTAATTCGCCACCTTTTAATTGATATTGTTGACTTGAAAATACAGCTAAAAAAGAGTTAGACTTTTTATTGTAGCTTGTTGTTTTCCAGAAGTCAATATCTAAGCCATTATGAATGACTTTGAATGGTGTTTTAATATTTGGAAAAAATGATAATATACCCTGTTCAACTTCATTCGGCTTATTATGAAAGTGATTCTCAACTTTTATTAAAGATTCACTTACTGGGCATATTAAATCTGTTAACCGAAAAGATAAATAGCAGAATGTTTTTAAATACTTTCTGCCTAGACTTCCGTATTGTAGTGAAGTCAAATTAGCGCAATCTGTACCGTGTGTTATAATGATACTCTTTTTACCTAATAACTTTCCAAATAGTGTGGGTAAAAGTGACCAATAACCAGCAAATTCAATCACTATTTTATTGATAGACCAAATATTGAAAAGAAGAAATGTAAATTGTTTTATTAGGTGTAAAGGTGTTTTACTTTTCTTATCCCAATCGTATATATTTTGTTTTACACGATACCTTTGTGATAATATATCTAAATCGTTTTTAGCGAAACCACTTAATCTTGGAGATACAAATAGTATGGTTTCTTGATTTTTCATTGGCTGTAAAAGTAAAATTATTTTTTTTGGTTTTCCCACTTCCATGCACTAAGCATAGCTGTATCGAGTGTCTTTTGAGCCTTCCATTTTAGTTCATTTGTAGATAGAGTGTTGTCGGAATATATTTTCTCAACGTCACCTGCTCTTCGAGGACCAATTTTGTAATTGACTTTGATGTTATTTACCTTTTCAAAAATATGAATTGCTTCTAGTACACTAACTCCGTTTCCTGTACCTATATTGAATGCTGATTTGCCTTTGTTTTTCATTACATATTGTAGGGCTTTTACGTGTGCATTAGCTAAATCAACTACATGGATATAATCTCTTAAACAAGTGCCGTCGGGCGTGTCGTAATCGTCTCCAAAGACAGTTATTTGTTCTCTCTTACCAATAGCAGTTTCTGTTATTATAGGAACTAAATTACTAGCTTTATCGGACGAGCAATCGCCGATTACTCCGCTTTCGTGAGAACCAATAGGATTGAAGTAGCGTAATGATATACTTGATATTTTTGTATTATTTAATAGTTCTTCACACAATTGTTTGGTTTCTCCATACGGGGACTCTGCCTTTTTGAAAGGCGCACTTTCACTGACTGGTAATATATCAGGACTTCCATATACAGTACAGGAAGAAGAGAAAATGATATTTTCTACATTATGCCTTTTCATTACATTAAGCAACACTTGTAATGAGCCTATATTATTAGAATGGTATTTTTCGGGTTCTCTTACAGACTCTTCTACTGATTTGAATGCAGCAAAATGTATTGCACCTTCAATACTTTTTTCCTGCTCAAATACTGCATTCAAAGCATCTTCATCCGTGCAATCAACATTATAAAAAGAGATGCTTTTACCAATTATTTTTTCAGCACCTTGAATATTTTGAATTGATGTATTGCATAGGTTATCTACAATAATTGGTTCAAAATCGTTGGCTGATAATTCCACAAGTGTATGTGAACCGATATATCCTGCTCCCCCTGTTACTAAAATCTTTTTCATTTATTTTATTAAAATGTTCTGCCTATGCCTACTACAAATCTATTTGTTTGAATATTACCTTCATCTACGTAAGGATACCTATTCAAGAAAAATGGGAAATCTACTCTTAGAGTAAGAGGTTTGACCATTTGTAGAGCGCCCCATTTGTTAAGTGTCAATGCGATACCAATACCTGCATCAGAACGCAAATTAGAAAATGCATCTTTATAGTTTTCGGATGTAATCTCTGTTGTGTTAATTATCCCTGCATCAGCAAATAGATAGGTCTTCAACTTAGATTGATTTTTTATTATGGGTAGTATTTTTTGTATTTCTAATTCGGCACTTATAGAAACTCCACTTTCCCCTTGATAGCTAGATACATTATCTCCATTGGCATTTATTTCAGGAGAAAAATAACCTGTATAGCCTCTAAGATTTAAGCCTCCGCCCATATGAAAATGATTGGTAGTATTGTCATAACCTAGCCATTCGTTAGGAATAAAGCCTTGTGAGCGTGTAAATTTATTCTCCATTAATTCCTCTGAGTTTGCTCCAGCTAAATTTAATTTAGATTCGCCTGCCCAATTTGAGCCACTACCATATTGACCAAATATCCTTGTGTTAAGTTGAAGCTTACCTAGCTTACTTTTGTGTATAGAGGTCAATACAATTTTAGAATAGTCGTAGTCGCTACCAACAGAAGAACTCGTTAGTTCTAAATTTATGTTACCCTTTCCGCCTTTATAGGAGTAGGAGTGAGTCCAACCAAAAGAAGCTGTATTATTAAATTTATCGTTTTCCCAAACCTTATAATTAGTGTATCTCAAATCAGATATATTGGCTCTATACATGCTTTTAAAACCTGCATAGAAAAGATTCTTTTTAGAGTAGTCGTATTTTTTTAATTGAATTTTATTAAGGTTCAACCCATCAAGCATACGGCTATGTAATGTCATGTCTGTATGCTTACTGAATTTGTCTAAACCTGTGTTGTAGTTAAAGCGGTAAGAGAATGGGTTGTATTCATTTTTATAGGAGTCATAATACTGATAGTCTTGAAGTATACCTGTGTTCAGCCATATATTAGCATCTATTTTATGATGATAATTCATATAATCACCATTGAAGTGTAAACCCACCTTAACGCCGTCATAATTATTCCACCACAAATCTGGTCTAGCATTCAATTCATATTTTTTCCAATTGGGCATATTCCATATTTTAGAATCGAAATCTACATCCATAGGAACTTTACTGACGTTATTTAGCATGTACCTATCCGCTAATCGCTGACTGGGGTCAATGACTACATAGTCGATTCCTGAAGGGATGTTAATTGATGCGGTGTATTTTGGATATAATTTGCCCCACGCATGCCACTTATCGAGTACTGTAGCATCTGTATTTTTAATAAACCAATGATTGGGGATGTGAAATTTATGTTCTTTACCATCGTTAGCGAATACGCTAAAATCGATAGGCATCTGCATTTCACCTTTTCTTTCAAAAGTGACTTCGAAATTATCTTCAGTCGTTTTTTCGATGTTGTCAATACTGTAATCAATAGTTTTTGAAGTTTCTAACCATTGGTCAAAAAACCAGTTGAGATCTACTTTGGTATATTCTATGATAGCTTCTCTAAAATCTTCAAAATAGGGATGTGCCATTTTCCATTTTTGGAAATAATGTTGCATAGCTTCAATAAAGAGCTCGTCGCCTAATACATACTGAAGATTATAAAGCATAGCGCCAGTTTTGTAATAAACGTGTCTGTATCCTCCGCCATGTCCTAAAGCACTTCCAAAGTCATCAGAATGTGTATTTAATGCAGGGTCATTATATTTAGTGGCATCTCTTAGGTATGCATAATAAACTCTAGAGTCTATAGCTTTGACGTCTTTGGTAAAACGTTGGCCGTATTTACTACTTGGCTTTTCTCTAACTAAATTTTCACCGTCAATTTTTGTTAATGCCCAAGCGGTTAAAAATTGAGTAAAGCCTTCATCTAATGCAGCTCTGTAAGTTTCGTTTGAGCCTACCTGAGCATAAAACCATTGATGACCTATCTCATGAGCTAGCAATCCTCTATAGCCTGGATCACTACCACTATCAAGAGTTATCATAGGGTATTCCATACCATCCCTTGCATCAGCAACAATAATTTTATTGTAAACGTACATGCCTATATCTTCGGAAAATACTTGTATCACTTTTGCTGCAAATTCGGCTGCATTTTGCCATCTTGACGCATGAGGCTCTTGAACTAAGGAAATAGCACGAATTCCATTCCATTCTACTTCGCCAATTCTGTATGTTGGGTCAGCTGTAAACGCAAAATCATGAACATTTTCAGCATGGTAAATCCACGTTTTTCTAGAAAGACTATCGTATGGTATTATAATGCTAGGAGGGGAGTTCCATGCTTTATCGGCAAAGTTTTTAATATCTAACTTTTCTCTTAAATCAGCAGGCATTACTTCATCTCTATTCTGTAATGCTCCTGTAGCTTCAACTACATAATTGGAGGCAAATGTCAATTCTACATCAAAGGTTCCGAAATCACCGTAAAATTCTTTTCCTAGATGTTGATCTTTAGTCCAGCCAAACTTTTTGTCATACACAGCTATTCTTGGATACCATAGTACACCGTCATAATGCGTGTTGCCAAAGGCATTAAAAGTTTTCATTCTTCTTCTTAGGGAACCGGTATCAAAGTAGGTTTTGAAGTCCATATTGATAGTGATTTTATCACCGCTTTTTAAAGGTTCATTAAGAATAACTTTTAAGATAGTGTTGTCCAAAATAGTTTCAACGGATTTGCCATCTACTTTCAAATTTTTAACCACAGTACCTAATCCTTTTTTCTCATAGTTTCCATAGGCTATAGCCTTATTGTTCTGTTGGTGTAGCTCTGAGCAATACGAATTTGGTATAAAAGCATTTTGATAGAGGTGAAAATAGAGTTCGTTTAAATCATCTGGCGAGTTGTTCCAATAGACAAGCTCTTCCGAAGCATCAATGATATCTTTGGTTTCATCAACATTTGCTTTGATAGTATAGTGTACATCTTGTTGCCAATATCCAGCTGGTGCTTTATTTTTCCAATAGTTGGGGTTATCGGCTTGATTATATGTGTTGGGTGTAGTAAGCGGATCGTACTTTGTTTGTGAAAACGTCACTGTACTTAATAAAATGCAAAATAATATAAACGGATACTTCATAAAGCTATCTTAAAATTAGTCTGCAAAGATAGAAAAATCAATCAGATTTCTAAGTGGAGCTTAATGTTTATAAGTCTAGAGGTGAGTCGATTAGGAACACCGAATTGAAATCCATTGGTATCTTTTACCCACAAAAATGAAATGGTATTATCAATATCGAGTAAATTAAACACTTCCATACTTATCCAAGTGGATTTTGTAAAATTGAAAGGGTTATATTTTTTTCCTTTTTGTCCCTCTTTTTTGATGATAGCAGAAAAGCCGACATCCACTCTTTTGTAATTTGGAATAGTAAAATTGTATTGCCCTTTGTAGCTTCCTGGAGCGGTTAGTGGTAGTCGAGAGCCATATACAAGATTGAGGTGCATCTTAAAATTAGGATTCTTTGGTAAATAATCTTGAAAGAATAGGTTAAAATTAACCAATTGATCCGTAGGTCTGTCGTAATATCCTGGCTCAATGGTATTACCTTCACTGTCTATGTAACTATCGTCAAGGATATCTGCTTTGGTGCTAAGGATTGAGATACTCGCCCAAGATTCTATATTTTTAACAAACTCACCATTTAATCTTAAATCAAATCCTTTAGCATAACCAACGGCATTATTGTTGGCATAATATCTTATTCTAACGTTTTCGACCTCGTAAGGAATAAGGTTAGTGATATCTTTATAATATAATTCGGTTACTAATTTGAATGGTCGTTGCCAAATTTTAAAATTATAATCGCTACCCAGCACATAGTGTAAGGATTTTTGAGATTTTATATTGGTATTTATCTGACCATTAAAGTCTCTGAGTTCTCTGTAAAATGGTGATTGGTAGTAGTACCCCGTAGCAAACCTGAACACAATATCTTTGTCCCAAAATGGTTCGTATGAAATTGAAGCTCTAGGACTAAATAGGTACTCATCATTTAAACTCCAATAGGCTGTTCTAATCCCTGAATTTAGATTAAATCGTCCAAGTTTTTGTTCGAACTGCATATAAGCATTGTATCTGTTCGAATTCAAATCAATAGATGTTCTAAGTGATTCGTCGAGTACAAAGGAAGTTGGATTTTGTATTCCTACACCTATTGAATCTACTGGGTGAGGAAGGGAATAGTCGGAAGAATCAATTAGTGTCCATTCGTTTATTTCATCAATTATGTTCTCTTTTTGCCCTTTTATACCCCACCTAAACTCGAAGTCGTTTTTAAAGTAAACACCTTTATGCTCAATGTTATATACAGTGGCTTGTAGGTAGTTTCTAGCGTGGTTTAGGTGTGAGCCAACACCAATATTGAAACTGGCCTCTCCAAAGGATTCTGAGCCTAAATCATTATCTACTTCCGATAACCAGTATTGCCCTAATATATCAAAGGTTTCACTTTCATAAGTTTGAAAAGCGGTAAATGTCAAGTCTGTTTTTAGATTTTCATTTGCCTGAAATGATAGATTGTAGGCATTAAAAAAAGTTTCGTAGCTGTCTATTTCTTGACCTTCAAAATAAATACGCAATTCAAGGGGTACGCTTATCGTTCCAAAGCGAGTAGTTTTATTGGCAGGCTTGTGTTGATATTTGTTTCTAGAGTAATTTAATAGCGTATTCAATGACAAGCGTTTACTAATCTGATAGCTTAGGAATGCTTGAACATCGCTAAAGCTTGGTTTATATTCACCTTCCGTTTCTAAACTATTTAATAAATAAGCATTGGATTTGTGTCTTACTCCAAGAAGGTAAGAGAGTTTTTTAGATTTATTAGCACCTTCAAGGTGTAAATTTGCACCTAATAAACTCATTGTAGTAGAAGCCGCAAATTCCTTAGGCTTTTTGTAAGTGATATCCAGAACTGATGACATTTTATCACCATACCTTGCTGCATATCCTCCTGCTGAAAATTGTATTGAAGAAACGAGATCTGAGTTTACAAAGGATAAGCCTTCTTGTTGGCCTGAGCGTATTAAAAATGGTCGATATACTTCAATGCCATTGACATAAACTAGATTTTCATCAAAGTTACCGCCTCTAACAGTATATTGTGAACTGAGCTCAGTAGAAGAGTTTACTCCAGGTAATGTTTTGATTAAACCTTCTACACCACCACTTGTAGATGGAAGAGAAACGACATGTTTAGCATCAACTTTTTCAAAGGTATTGCCTCGATTCTTTTTATCTTCTATTTCCACATTATCAATGGAAACGCCCAGGTTTTTCATAACAATATTGAGCTCATAATTTTGCCCCTTTTTAAGCATGGGGAGCTTAATTTTTTGAGTTTTATAGCCTATAAAAGAAAAGGTAAGTTCTTGATTTCTATTGGCAGAAACGTCAATAGAATACGAGCCATTACCATCTGAGATAGTTCCTTTAGATTGGTTTATTACACTTACGTTTACACCTTGGAGGAAGAAGCTTTCTGAAGTAGTTATCACTCCACTAACATTTTGCCCAATGCCGTTTAACGAAAGGAATACAGTGAGGATAAATGAATGCCAGAAAACACCTTTTAACATAGACTCGCAAATGTATTAATATTCATATTAACTTTATTTTAGTTAAACACATTTATTTTATTTTTGGCAACAAATAGAATAACTCATAAAAAGAAGATATAGTATCTATGAAAAAAATATTGGTTTTGTGCACAGGAAATTCATGTCGTTCTCAGATGATGGAAGTCGTTTTGAAAAAGCGGTTAGATAATTCATTGTTTTCGGTTTATAGTGCTGGTGTTGAAGCACATGGAATTAATCCCTACATGAAAAAAGCTATGGAAAATTTAGGCTATTCTCTTGATGGTCACACTTCTAATACCATGAAAGAGTATGAGGATATACATTTTGATTTAGTTTTTACGGTTTGCGATCATGCCAAAGACAATTGCCCTTATTTTCAAAATGCTACCCAACGCATTCACCATTCTTTTAATGACCCTGCAGATGCTGAAGGAAGCGATGATGAAAAAATGGTCGTTTATGAACAAGTAAGAGATGAGATTATCGCCTATTGTAATGATATAATTAAAACATTCAATTAAAATTATCGGTAAAAGACGGCCTCGTATTTAGTAAAATTATCTAATGAGTCGTAAACAAGTATCTTAAATACGTGTTTGCCCGGTTTCAAATCCTTATCAAAATAGTGAGTGAGGCGGTTACGCTTAGGTTCGTACTCCATTAGTACCCATTTGCCATTAATTGTGGCTGTATATTTTTTTATACCAGTCTGCCCATCTTTAATTGTAACCTTGAGGTTAGAGCTTTTAATCGTTTTGCCGGGGTATATGTTTAAGCCTTTAACAACAGGCTTAACCGTGTCAACTGCTACTGAAAAATCACCAAATTTTCTAGTTTTCACAGAAAGTACACCATTTTCATATTTTCCGCCCACATAGTTTATTTTGCCTTTATTATTGAGTTTACAAATGAATGCTTTTGATGCTAGAGAATCAGGCACCGTTGTTTTTACGGACAAAGAATATGCGTTATGTACCGTTGTTTCTTCATCATGAATAGAGTGAATAGGAGAGTGAAAAATATCACTTGAGTCATTAAAAACATTGTATTTGAAATATAAAGTGTCGTAAAGAGAATAACTTGGTATTTCTATTGATACCGATTCATTTTTAAAACTATTCTTCGAATTGAATGGAAATACTGAAGTGAATTTAATAGTGTCCAAAGGATGAACAGCCTCTAAATTAGGTTCAACCTTTTTGACTTTAAAACTCAATTTTGAAAGGTTTCCATAAACGTCTTTAATTCGCATTTCAACAGACTGAATACTACCATTGGGTTTTATAATTCCTCTATTAGAAACATAATCATAGATAGACAGCTTATTATTGGGTTCAATAAAGCATTTGTGAATTTTTCTTTTGTTAGCTATTTTTTCGGAATAATCTAGATGGCAATTGATATAGCGTGTTTCGTGAAATCCAAATTCCTCCATACTGTGGGAGTATATCAATTGACTATCAACTAACAGTTCTATGGAGTAAACTCCATTTTTATTTTTAGCAAAATTCAATAAATCGTAGGTGTTGATACCTAGCGCATATGGGCCACTAACTTCAATTGTTTCATCAATATAGCATGTTTTGCCTGAGCCTTTCACCTTAAAAATGGGATCTTCAAAGGTATTGTTAACTTGAGTGTTTTTACTTTTGGCATATACCTTAAGTTCTTTTATTACTGGAGGTATATTGTCAATTACGTTAAAACCAAACATTAATCCGTTTTGTGGATATTGGTTTTGGCTATCTCTAATTTCAAAATGGAGATGTGGTGCGGCAGAACTTCCTGTATTTCCTGACAAGCCGATGATATCACCTTCTTTGACTCTCAATTCATCTTTTTCAGGAAATAGCTCAATATCATAGCTTTGTTGTTCGTATTGATTGCTGATCACATACTCTTGTATAGCACCATTATAGCGCATCAGGTGTGCATATACAGAGCTGTATCCATTATCATGTGTGATATAGATTGCTTTACCATAACCCCAAGGAGAAACTTTTATTCTAGATACATAGCCATCTGCAATAGCATATACCCTTAGTCCAGATTCACCTTTGGTTTTGATATCAATACCCGCATGAAAGTGATTACTTCTCAACTCCCCAAAAGTTCCAGATAATACTAAAGGAATATCTAAAGGAGGGTGAAGGTCTTGAGGGTGATTCTGACTAAAAACAAGAGTAGAATACGATATAATAAGAGCGAGTAGGCTATTTCTCAACATCAACAAAAAATATTTATGTGTTTAAACTATAATAAAACATTCGCAAAAATAATACTATAAAAATTAACGGAATACTTTGTAATTAAGTATTGCAATGTTACCTTTGTTATTCATATCAATTGAGGAAATTTTTTGCTGAATATGAAAGTTACTATCGAGAGATTACATAATAAGTTAGAGTTATTACTCTCTAATTATCAGCAGATTAAAGAAGAGTTAAATACTTCTTCACAAAAGGTTGATGAATTATCCAAGAAACTGGAAGTTCAAAACGAAACTATCCAACAATTGAATGAAAAAAATAAGGTTTTAAAGCTTTCTTCTTCAATTCAGGGAGACGGAGACCAAGGAGATAATAAAGCTGCAAAACAAAAAATTAATGAGCTGGTGCGTGAAATTGATAAATGCATTGCCTTGTTGAATAAATGATTTGAAATTGCTCTATGCAACAACTAAAAATTAAAGTAACAGTAGCTAATAGGGTTTACCCCCTTACCATCAATAGAAAAGATGAGGAAGGTGTTCGTAAAGCTGTTAAAACTATCGAAGATAGGCTGAAGCTTTATGAAGCTAAATTTGAAGCTCGTGACACTCAAGATTTATTGAGTATGTGTTTGCTTGAAATGGCTGTTAAAGTACTTGGTGATGAGCAAAAGGTTAAAGTAGATAGTAGCCTAGAAGATCAGTTATTAGCAATGGAATCTATCATTGAAAGCCACTTATAAAAAATGTTCTTTAAATAATACCCACGTCAATCAATCCAGTTTTTAAACTCAACACGTTTTTATTCGAGGACTGACTTATGCCTTCAAAAACCGGCCTCAACCTTTTAGGTTTCTTAACAGAACAGTGGACTTTTGCGATTGTGTAGCTACCTCAACTATTTTTAAAAGGAGTTTATTAGCTCATCGTTTGGTGTGGGTATTTAATTTTAAACTTAAAACAATGAATTCAATCATAATTTTGATGACTCTTACAGGAGTTTTAGTTGGTGGGGCGATATCGTACTTTATTATTAACTATAATTCTAAGAAAAAATCAAATTCAATTATAGCTGAGGCCAAAAAAGAAGCTGAACAGATAAAAAAAGATAAAATTTTACAAGCTAAAGAAAAGTTTATAGAACTTAAATCTGAGCATGAAAAGGTTATCAATCAGCGTAATCAGAAACTAGCACATTCTGAATCTAGAGTCAAAGAGAAAGAAAATAAACTTTCACATAAGTTAGGTCAAGTAAGCAATAAAGAAAAAAAGCTAGACGAAATACGTAACTCTATCTCTAGGCAACAGGAGATTCTTCAGCAAAAAGAGGAAAAATCAAATAAGCTGCTAGAAAAACAAGTGGAGGCTTTAGAGACTATATCTGGCTTATCTGCTGACGAAGCTAAAGAAGAACTCGTACAAGCTCTTAAAGATGAAGCTAAAACGAAATCGTTAGCATATGCCCAAGAGATAGTAGAAGAAGCTAAATTGACAGCTAGCAAGGATGCTAAAAAAATCATTATACAAACTATTCAGAGAGTAGCTACTGAACAAGCTATCGAAAATTCGGTGTCCGTATTCAACATAGATAGTGACGATGTCAAAGGAAGAATTATTGGTAGAGAGGGGAGAAATATCCGATCTTTAGAAGCTGCTACTGGTGTGGAGATTATTGTTGACGATACTCCTGATGCTATACTTTTATCTTGTTTTGACCCGATAAGGCGAGAGGTTGCCCGTTTAGCTTTACATAAGCTAGTTTCAGATGGTAGAATACACCCTGCTAGAATTGAAGAAGTCGTTAAGAAGACAAGAAACCAAATAGAAGAAGAAATTATCGATATTGGAAAAAGAACTTCTATTGACTTAGGAATTCATGGTTTACATCCTGAAATGATAAGAATGGTCGGACGTATGAAATACCGTTCTTCTTATGGTCAAAACCTTTTACAACACTCTAGAGAGGTTGCTAATATGTGTGCTACGATGGCGTCCGAACTAGGTCTTAATGCCAAGGCAGCTAAGCGAGCTGGTTTGTTACACGATATCGGCAAAGTACCTGATGATGAGCCAGAATTGCCTCACGCTATATTAGGAATGAAATTAGCTCAAAAATATGGCGAAAAGGAGCATATATGTAATGCTATTGGTGCTCACCACGACGAAGTAGAAATGACGTCTATGATTTCACCTATTGTACAGGTCTGTGATGCTATTTCGGGTTCTCGACCTGGTGCCAGACGTGAAATTGTAGAATCTTACATCAAGCGAATCAAAGAGTTGGAAGATACAGCTTTAGCTTATCCAGGTGTTCTTAAATCTTATGCTATCCAAGCAGGAAGGGAGCTTAGAGTAGTTGTAGAAAGTGAAAAGATATCGGACACTGATGCGGAAAAATTATCGTTTGAGATATCACAAAAGATAGAAACAGAGATGACCTATCCTGGTCAAGTTAAAGTTACTGTTATCAGAGAAACTAGAGCAGTAAACTTCGCTAAATAGTTTTTACTTAGTTGATTTAAATAGCCTAATTAATGTTATCATTTCTTGGGCTTTTTCTTTTTTCGTTTGAAAGGTAAAAGAATGTAGTAGGTTATTTATCAAACGCTTAATAATAGCGGTGTTTCCGCAAGGTGCAAAATATTTAGATTCTTCTTTTAGTTTTTCCCTCTTTAAAAAAACTTCCAAATCTTGACGATTGAGTATTGAACCTTTACTAAACGGATTGATATAAAATTTGATAGGATCACCATTAATTTCATTTTCATCTTCAAAACCAAGGATAAAATGTTTGGGCATATTTATTCCACATATGGGTAAGCCTATTTGTTTAGCAATAATGATGTAAAGCATGGATAGGGATAAAGGGTTTCCTTTATGATTGTCAATCAGACTATTAATAAAAGAATTATCAGGTGAATGAAAATTCCTTGTATTGCCTTTAAATCCATTTTCTTTGAAAAAAACATTATTAAATGCAGAGATTTTTTCCAACTCAGAATAGGCTTGTTCTACTTTAGTACTGACTTGTTGAGCTAGAGTGTAAATTTTGTTTCTGTAAAATTGTTCGTCAATATCAGGGTATTGGTATTTGCTAATAATAAACCAAGCTTCAAGTAGATTTTTATCGCTTGTTCTAATCCATTTTTTTAATGAATTAACGGTGCCACTAAAATGTATTTCATGAATGATTTTTTCAGCTCTATCTTGTACAAGACTATCGAAGTTACTTTCCCAAGCATTTTCTAGTTCTGGCAATATTTCAACACCTAATTCAATAAGTCTTGTTTTGACAGAATCAAAGACGTCCTTATCAGGGTCTTCCAAAAGACTAATTAAAGCGTTGAGCTCTTTATCGTTCATTTTACACCTGTTTATCTATTGCTTGTTCTATTAGATTTTCGATAGCACCTTTAGGGTTGTTGGAGTATTCATTTCTGGCTCTGTTAGCCAAAATAGTACAGATAGTTAAGCAATTATGCCCCATAAGTTTGCCTAAGCCATAAAGTGCAGAAGTCTCCATCTCAAAGTTAGTTATTTTTGTGCCATTATGGTTGAAGTTAAGCAATCTTTTATGTAAATCTTCAATAGCAAAAGGGATACGCATTTTTCTACCTTGAGGGGCATAAAACCCTGGGGCAGTAACTGTTATGCCTTGCTGATAACCTTTAAATTTATTAAGCAGTTCATTATCGGCAGAATAGACGTAAGGCTTTGACAGTTCGTTAGGCCATTTTATTTGTTGGTCAATAGCCTGTTGCATGTCCTTATCAAATTGGTTGTTAGCATAAAAATGCATAAGGTTATCAATGCCTAATCCATGAGAAGATACGACTAATGAATTTACTTCAATGTCACTTTGTATAGTTCCTGAAGTGCCTAGTCTTACTAGATTAAGACTGGTTTTTTCTTCTTTTTCTTTTGCACTATCCAAATGAGTATTCACTAAAGCGTCTAATTCGTTAAGAACAATATCCACATTATCTGTTCCTATTCCTGTAGAAACGGCGCTAATTCTCTTATGGCCTATATAGCCTGTATGGGTTACAAACTCACGATTAGCTATTTGATATTCTATACGGTCAAAGTGCTTTGATATTTCACTAACCCTACCTTGGTCACCGACTAAAAATATATCCTTTGCAATGTGTTCTGGTAATAAATTTAGGTGATAAACTCCTTTTATTTCTTTAGCGTGAGATTTCATCTTGTTTTTGTTTACTTTTGTATTAGCAAAGCTATATTAAATTATTATGACTTCTAAAGATATTATTCTCGTTCCCATAGGTTTTACCAATCAATCTATTATTGCTTTACAACAAGCAGTAGTTGTTGCAAAACATACTGATTCTGAATTATTTCTACTTTCAGTTGTAGAAATGCCTACTGCTATTCAAAAGATTTTTTCTGATTACGAAGAAAAGCAAAAGCAGTTCAAAGAAAAGTTAAGAGAAAACCTTCTTGATTTGAGTTCAAAATATTGTGAGGGGGTAAAAAATGTAAAATGTATGGTAACCTCTGGTAAGATTTACGAAGAGATTATTGATGTAGCAGATTCCATTAATGCTAATTTGATTGTTATGGGTACTGATGGTACTCCAAAAGACATCAAGAAGAAGTTTATTGGATCCAATGCCAACAAAGTGGTTAGATCAGCACCATGTCCTGTTATTACAATCAAAGGTAAATCTGTAAGTACTTCCTGCGAGGTCATTGCTTTACCTTTAGATTTGAACAAAGAAACTCGTGAAAAAGTGACTTATGCTATACAATATGCAAGGTTATTCAACTCATCGATTAAAGTATTCTCAGTCTCTTATGACAACGATGACGACTCTATTAAAAATAAACTGAATAGAAACCTATCTCAAGTAAACGATTTCATCTCTTCTAAGGGTATTAGTTGCAGTAAAGACTTATTAGAAATCACAACTTCAGCAAGTTTTTCAGGTTCAATTGTCAAGTATACTGAAGATATCAACGCCGATTTGATAATGATAATGACAAAAGGAGAGGATAATTTAGATTTGAATTTCTTGGGTTCTAACGCTAGAAAATTGATTAACAAATCGGATATTCCAGTCATGAGTATTAGGCCATCTGTCAAAAAAGACACTTCTTCTTTTACTGTACAATAATTGAAAGATGTTCATAAACTTTTTGAAATTTTGAATACAGACTACACTCATTTATTAGTTTTGTTCGTTCACTAAGTTATATGAAGCTTTTATTATCTTTTTTTCTAATCCTATTTTCATTCTTAGCATTCAATGCTGATAAGGATATAGATGTACAATCTCCGCCATTTTACAATGTCGATAAGGTTTGGGTAAACCAGACCATGTCCTCTATGACTTTAGACCAAAAGATTGCACAATTATTTATGGTTGCGGCTTATTCTAACAAGGGCAAATCGCATCAAAAAGAAATAGAAAATTTAATAAGCAACTATCACATCGGCGGTTTGATGTTTATGCAAGGCGGTCCGATTAGGCAATTGCGGTTAACGAATTCTTATCAATCTTTAAGTAAAGTGCCTTTGATGATTGCACAAGATGCAGAATGGGGCTTATCTATGCGTATAGATAGCACAATTCGTTTTCCATGGCAAATGACCTTAGGAGCAATTCAAAATGACAGTTTGATTTATCAGATGGGCTTAGAAATTGCAAGACAATGCAAACGCTTGGGAGTACATATCAATTTTGCACCAGTAGTAGATGTTAATTCTAATCCTAAAAACCCCATTATTAATAACCGATCTTTTGGTGAAAACCCCTTTCGAGTAGCTCAGCAATCTTTAGCCTATATGCAAGGACTGCAAGACGGTGGAGTCTTGGCATGTGCAAAGCATTTTCCGGGACATGGAGATACGGATGCGGACTCTCATAAAACCTTACCAACCATCAATCATTCGTACGAACGCTTAGATTCTATTGATTTGATACCATTTAAGAGCTTGTTCGATAAAGGCTTAGGAAGTGTTATGGTTGCTCATTTACATATCCCTGCTTTGGACGATACCGACTCTTTGGCTTCCACTTTATCTGATAAGGTGGTCAATGGTTTGTTAAAAGATACTTTAGGATTTAAGGGTTTAGTCATTACCGATGCCTTGAATATGAAAGGGGTAAGTCAGTTTTACGAACCTGGTGAAGTCGATTTGAAAGCCTTATTAGCAGGCAACGATGTATTGCTCTTCGCTGAAGACGTACCCAAAGCCATTGAAAAAATCAAAGAAGCTATTGCCAATAGAGATATCAGTGAAGAAGAGATTGACAAAAGGTGTAGAAAAATATTGATGACCAAAAAATGGTTTGGTCTAGACAATAAAATACACCTTAATGAGAGTGATTTAATTCAAGATTTGAATCCTAAGTCTGCTATAGCCTTAAACGAATCTCTTGTTGAAAAATCCATTACATTACTACAAAACGAAGGATCATTATTGCCTCTTAAGAAGCTAGACACTTTGAATATTGCAGTAGTGAGTATAGGCGAGAAGTCCACACCTTTTCAGTCTACCTTATCCAAGTACGCTTCGATACAAAAGTTTCATCTTAAGGAGGAGCACAGTCAGAGCGAAAGAAAATCAATGTTGGACTCATTAGCCCAATATAATCTAGTTATTGCAAGTGTTCACAAATCCAACAAACACGCTTGGAAATCTTATCGAATACATCAGAATACGGATTTGTTTTTACAAACTCTTGCCCTTCAATCTAAAGTGGTGTTAAGTGTTTTTGCCAATCCCTATTCTCTGAGTGATTTGTTGATGACTTATTCTTTTGATGGTTTGATAATGGCCTATCAAAATTCTGATGAAGCACAAAATTATGCTGCTCAGTTGATTTTTGGAGGAGTAGGAGTAAATGCTAGCTTGCCCGTATCCAACAAACATTTTAAGGAAGGTTCAGGCTTACAGCTAAAGCCTATACGTCTTAAATATAATAGAGCAGAAAGTTTGGGAATAGATAGCGAAGGCTTTCTTAAAATCGATAGTATTGTATCCGATGCTATTGACAAAGAAGCAACGCCAGGTTGTCAGATATTAGCTATAAAAGATGGTACTGTTTTTTTTGAAAAGAGTTATGGATATCATACCTACAAGAAGAAAACTAAAGTAGAGAATACGCATATTTATGATTTGGCTTCCTTGACTAAAATCATTGCTTCCGTACCATCTTTAATGCATTTAGAAGAGCAAGGACAAATTCATTTAGATAGTAGTTTACAAAACTATATTGCCCTTGCTGATACCTCGAACAAGAAAAAACTAACTCTAAGGGAGATATTAGCACATCAATCTGGATTAGCATCGTGGATACCATTTTATAAGAATACACTAGAAGAAGACGGTAGTTTGAGAGATACTTTATACAGCACCGAATATACCGATACCTTTTCTGTTCGTGTGGCAGATGGTATTTATTTGCATAGAGAATACCCAGATAGCATAATGTTTAGGATTTTGGCTACTAAGCTCAATGACAAGGAGTACAAATACAGCGACATGGGCTTTTATCTATTTAAAGATATCATAGAAAACAAATCGTCTTTATCTCTTGAAGATTTTGTAAAACAAGAATTTTATGCTCCTTTAGGATTGAGCACGATGGGTTATTTACCCAAGGAACGATTTGACAGTAGTCGCATAGTACCAACCGAATTCGATTATTACTTTAGAAGTCAGTTGATACATGGTGATGTTCATGATATGGGAGCGGCGATGCTAGGTGGTGTAGGCGGTCATGCGGGTTTGTTTTCTAACGCTAATGATTTAGGAATATTCATGCAAATGTTATTGCAAAAAGGAGAATATGGAGGTCAACGGTATTTTCAAAAATTTACTGTCAGTCAATTCACTAGCTGCCAATATTGCGAAGACGATAATAGGAGGGGAGCTGGTTTCGATAAAGCTGTTTTAGAAAATCAAGAAGGCGGACCAGCTTGTGATTGTAGCCCATCTTACAAGGCATATGGACATACAGGCTTTACAGGTAATTTGGTATGGGCAGATCCTGACGAACAATTTGTTTATGTATTTTTGTCCAACAGAATACATCCCACTTCAGAGAATAAGAAGCTGTTAGAAATGGATGTTCGCACCAAGATTATGCAAGTATTTTACGATGCAATAAGAACCGATAATTAATGAATAAAACCTTAAAAATAGGTGTGGTTTGTTACCCTACATTTGGCGGTAGTGGCATTGTTGCTACCGAATTAGGCAAGGCTTTTGCTGAAAGGGGACATGAGGTGCATTTTATTACCTACAGTAAGCCTGTACGTATGGATTGGTTTACCAAAAACATGTACTACCACGAGGTATCTGTTTCTGATTATCCATTGTTTGAATACGCTCCTTACGAACTGTTGTTATCTAGCAAGTTAGTTGATGTCGCTATCAATCAAAAGTTAGACCTTTTGCATGTGCATTATGCTATTCCTCATGCTTCGGCGGCTTATTCTGCTAAGCAAATTTTAAAATCTAGAAACATAGATTTGCCATTTATTACCACCTTGCATGGTACGGATATTACCTTGTTGGGTAAGGACAAATCCTATCAGCCTGTAATTGAATTTGCCATTAATAAATCCGATGCCGTAACGGCTGTTTCGGAGAGTTTGAAAAAAGATACCTATCAATTTTTTGATGTAAAAAAAGAGATTGAAGTTATTCCTAATTTCATAGACCCTAGTTTATACCGATTTGCTAAGGATTTAGAATTAAGATCTCAATTTGCTAAGGACGATGATGTTGTGATAACTCATATTTCAAATTTTAGAAAAGTAAAAAGGGTAGACGATGTCATTTGTATTTTTGAAGGTGTACAAAAGCAAATGTCGGCCGTATTGTTGATGGTTGGCGATGGGCCAGAATTACATCAAGTCAAGCACCTATCTAAAGAATTAGGCATTGATCATAAGGTATTCTTTTTGGGTAAGTCCAAGCGTATAGAACAAATTACCAGTATTTCGGATGTGTTTTTGTTGCCTTCAGAAACGGAAAGTTTTGGATTAGTAGCTCTTGAGGCTATGGCATCTGGTGTTGCTGTAGTGTCGTCTAATGTGGGTGGTTTGCCTGAAGTAAATATAGATGGCGTTACGGGCTTTTTAAAAGACGTGGGCGATGTTGAGGGCATGACGGCATGTGTATTAGAAATACTTAAAGATGAGGACAATCTATCGCATTTTAAGGCCAATGCTTTGAAGCATGCTCAAAATTTTGAGTTAAGTAAGATTGTCCCATTATACGAAAGGCTGTACCATTCGCTACTACATTAGATTTTGTTAGCTCCCAACACGCTTACAATGGTAGCCTTTCTTTTGCAAGAGTTCCATTACTTTATCACGGACATTACCTTGAATAATGATTTCTCCATTTTTAGCACTACCACCTACGCCACAAGCCGATTTTAAAACTTTCCCCAAGTCCTTTAAATCCGATTCAGTACCTACAAAGCCTTTGACTATTGTAGCCACTTTACCACCTCTATTTTTTTTATCTATCCAAACCTCTAAAGATTGGTCTTGAATATCTAACGTTTCTTCTTCACTTTCGTATTCGTACTCAAAATTAGAATTGGTAGAATACATTACGCCGATTTTATTTTTTTTCTTTTTAGCCATAGGGAATGAATACTTTTAATGTTTTGGGGTGGGTATCTATGATTATTTCTTTGCCTAGGTCTACACCTTCTCCATCGAGGTGGCTTAATCCATTTTGACAAGATATTTTTGCTTTTTTGGTGCGAATAATAGTCATGTATTTGGAGTGGTGTATTTTTCCTGTAAACAATTGATACAGTAATACGGGAACCAGATAGCGTTTGAAATCTTTCAATATGCAAATATCTATGAGTCCGTCATCGGTTACGCTTTCAGGAGATATTTGTGCGCCATTACCAAATTGTGTAGCATTTGCCCATGAGATGATAACCGCATTATGAATTTGTTTTTTATCATCATATTCAATAGCGTAATCTTGAGCAGGGTAGTTGGCACACTCACCAAGTACTAATTTCACATAAGAAGAAAAGCCTCTAACTTTTGTTGTGGCGAATAGGTTGGCGATATGGGCATCGAAGCCAACACCCGAAACATTAAAGAAGGGCAAGCCATTAGCGGTACAGCTATCTATTATTTTGAAATCGGAAATGTTCAATTGCTGTATAGCTTTGTCAATATCTCTGTGCATACCAAAGTGAAAAGCAAAGCCATTACCTGAGCCGCAAGGCAGTACGGCTAAAGCCGTTTGACTTCCTAACAGTCCATTGGCACATTCGTGCATGGTGCCATCGCCACCAACAGCCACTACAACATCTATTTTTTCTGAGGCAGCCTTTTGCGCCAATTCGGTAGCGTGTTTAGGGTGTTCAGTATAGAAATAATCGAAGTCGAACTTATTTAAATCGAGGTTCTTTTCAATCTTTTTTTCTAAACGCTGGTGTTTAGCTTTTCCAGATATGGGGTTGATGATAAATCTAATTTTCATTCACTCTCATTTGGTTAGTAATCATAGCGTTATTGAAGCTTTGTTTTATAGCTTTTAATTTATTCACAAGTTCTTGATTGTTAGGAATCGTTTCTTTAAACTTCTTATCCTTGTAGGTGGTGTATACTTCATCTTTGTTTACGAGGTAGGCCTCATTTGTTAGCATTAGGTATTCATTTTTAAGAAATGAAATTGCCCAATCCTCTTGTTTTAAAATTGATTTACCAAAACTAAAAAATTCTTTTTCATATCCTAAGATGTCCATTACTGTGGGAAATATGTCGATGTGTTGGCTTGTATTTTCTATTTTCCCTTGAATAGAATGATCACTTCTCCAGAACAGCATCGGAACGGCATATCTTCCCACCTTATTTTTGTACAATTTATTGCTAGATAGTGGTGAAGTATGATCTGCCGTTATTACGAATAAGGTGTTGTCAAACCAGTCCATCTGTTGAGCTGTTTTGAAAAATGTTCTCAGTGCATTATCCGAATAGCCAATACTCTCATGAATGTCCAAATCTCCTTTAGGAAAATGATTTTCATACTTCTTTGGTAGTTGGTATGGTGGGTGAGAGGTCAGTGAAAAGAAGACGCTCAAAAAAGGTTTTTTCTCTTTGTTCAGTTGTTGAGCGAAATAGGTCAAAAAAGGCTCATCATAAATGCCCCAATTATTATCGTAGTCAGCGTTGTTGTTGTATTCTTCTTTGCCGTAATATTCAGCAAAACCGGATTTTTTACTAAACTCGTAAAAGCCCATTGTTCCTTTCTCGCCACCATGGAAAAAAGAGGTGCTGTATCCTTCATCGGCTAAGATATTTGCCAAGCTAGGGTAGGAATTATTAGCATAAGAAGAAGTAATAAATGGCTCGGTCATTAGTGAGGGGATAGAGGCAGTGATAGCGGGTAAAGCCTCGATGGAGCGCACACCATTGGCATAGGCGTTGTGTACGGCCAAGCCTGATTGCATTAGGCTATCTAAAAAAGGGGTATAGCCTTTGTCATCGTTATAGTATCCAACGAACTCTTTGGAGAAACTTTCCAAAATGATTACAACCACATTCTCATGGCTTAAACCATCAGAATTAAATAGATGCCTGTTGCTATGAATCGATTGAGTACCTTCTTCGAAATAACGCAGTGCTTCTAGGCTATTTTGATTGTAGGAATGCAAGATGGTAAAGGGAGTATTCAGCACCAATTCGGGGGTATTGCAAGAAGATATTACACCGGCATTAATGGGTTTTATAGGTTTCAATTGGGTACCGCCTCTTAGTCCTATCACCACACTAGCTGAAGTCAGTATAAGTATGATAAAAGCACTTTTTTGACGTTTAAATTGCAGTGGTAGATTTTTTAAGGATAGCAAAAAGACAATTTGTAGGCACGACAACAAGCTTATTTGCCAATAGTCTATAAGGTAATTGAGATATACGTTTTTAACATCGCTAGTTGTTATAAAGTCAAAAAAGTCGATAGTACTTCTTTTGAGGTTAAAAACATAAAAGACGATATCGATATTGTTGAGTAATATAAAAGGGATATTGACTAGATAAAACAAGCCGTTTATGAATCGGTTGAATAATTTGAGCTGGGGGACAAAGAAGTGAACACATAACAAAACCAGAAGCGGTAGGTTGATGTATAGAATGGCAGAGATGTCAAAACGTAAACCTTCTAGAAAGGCCAATAAGGTATTTGTGCTTTCTGTACCTTTAAAATTATAGAGGTAAAATGCTAACCTACTTGTTGTATAGATTAGGCATAAGGATAAGACCCTTTTTAGAAAAGTGAGTAAATGAGGAATGCTCATAAATTATTCACAATTACAGCTATCGTTACCACAGTTGGATTTAGGTTTGCGAAGTGTTTTAATCAGATAAATGATGGCTAAGGTCACTAATGTCGCTATGATGATATTTTCCCAGTTCATTACTTGAAATTTATTGCACAAAGTAACGAATTATTCTATTTTTACTCACTTAATGAAGTGATAAGTTTATGGTATTCAATCGAAAAGGTATAAGTGACGAGCAACTTCTAGAGTTGTACAAATCCATTCTTAAACCGAGAATGATAGAAGAAAAGATGCTTATTCTTTTACGTCAAGGCAAGATATCGAAGTGGTTTTCTGGTATTGGTCAAGAGGCTATTTCGGTGGGCGTATCTTCGGCTATGGATAGCGAAGAATACATTTTGCCGATGCACCGAAACTTAGGTGTTTTCACAACCAAGGGTGTTCCTCTGAATCGCTTATTCTCACAGTTTCAAGGCAAGATGAACGGCTTTACTAAGGGTAGGGACCGTTCTTTTCATTTTGGCACACAAGAGTATAAGGTAGTAGGAATGATATCGCATTTAGGTCCACAGTTGGGCGTTGCCGATGGTATTGCCCTTGCCAACAAACTCAAGGATAACAAACAAGTAACAGCTGTATTTACAGGCGAAGGCGGCACTTCGGAAGGCGATTTTCACGAGGCTTTAAATGTGGCTGCTGTATGGGATTTGCCCGTTATTTTTATTGTAGAAAACAACGGTTATGGTTTATCTACCCCTATAAGTGAACAATTCAGGTGTGAGCAAATTGCCCATAAGGGCAAAGGCTTTGGTATGGAATCCTATACCATTGATGGCAATAACATTTTAGAAGTGTTTAAAACCATCTCTCAGCTAAGAGAAGAAATTAAGAAAAACCCCAAGCCTATATTGTTGGAGTGCATGACTTTCAGAATGAGGGGGCACGAAGAAGCCTCTGGCACAAAATACGTACCGCAGGAGAAATTTGATGAATGGTCAGTCAAAGATCCGGTCGAGAATTACGAGCAGTTTTTGTTATCTGAAAAACTTATAAACGATGAGTTTATAGCAGAGCTTAAAACCACTATAAAAGAAGAAATTAATAGTGCATTGGATACGGCTTATGCTGAAGAAGAAATTAATTCTAGCCCACAACAAGAGTTAGAGGATATGTATCAAGCCTTCGATTTTGTTGAACAGACTCCATCTGCTGATAAGACCACCAATATTAGAATGGTAGATGCTATTTCGGACGGACTGAAACAATCCATGCAAAAATACCCTAACAGCGTGGTGATGGGGCAAGATATAGCAGAATATGGCGGTGTCTTTAAAATTACCGATGGCTTTGTTGAAGAATTTGGTAAAGAAAGAGTACGCAATACACCGATTTGCGAATCCGCTATTGTTAGTGCCTCTATGGGTTTAGCCATAAACGGATATAAAGCTATTATGGAAATGCAGTTTGCCGATTTTGTAAGTTCAGGGTTTAACCCTATTGTGAACTACTTGGCTAAGGTACACTACCGTTGGGGACAACAGGCCGATGTGGTGGTTCGTATGCCTACTGGAGCAGGAGTAGGGGCTGGTCCTTTTCATTCTCAATCCAACGAAGCTTGGTTTACTCATACGCCCGGCCTAAAGGTTGTTTACCCTGCTTTCCCTGCCGATGCCAAAGGCTTGTTGGCGGCAGCTATTGAAGACCCCAATCCGGTTATGTTTTTTGAGCACAAGGCCCTTTATAGAAGTGTATATCAAGATGTTAATGACAGCTATTACACTCTAGAAATAGGCAAGGCTAACAGAATAAAAGAAGGGCAAGACGTGACTATCATTTCTTATGGTGCTGGCGTACATTGGGCTTTGGAAGTTTTGGAAAAAAACCCACATATTTCTGCCGATTTAATAGACTTGCGCACCCTAGTGCCTTTGGATAAAGAAAGTATTTTTTCTTCTGTTAAGAAGACCGCTAGGGTTATTGTCTTGCATGAAGATTGTGAAGTTGGTGGTTTTGGTGCCGATATATCGGCACTGATTAGCGAGGAATGTTTTGAATATTTGGACGCACCCGTTATGCGATCTGCCAGTTTAAATACAGCCGTACCATTTGCCAAAAACTTGGAAGATAACTTCTTAGCCAAGAAAAGCTTTGAGCAAAAACTAAATCACTTGTTGAGTTATTGAGAATAATTTGTAAATTGTCAATTCATTTAAACACAAAAAAATATGAAAGGATTAATAGTATTTAGTTTCACTTTATTATCGTTTATTTCTCTAGCACAATCTAGTTCAGACGATATTTTAAGACGTGCTGAAGTGATGCCTGTTTTTCAACAATGTGAAGACGAGCGTTATGCCGATGCACCATACCCATGCACTATGAAGCAATTGTCTGACCACATTAAAAATGCAGTGGTATTAGAAGAAACTACAGGAAAAATTACCAAATGCGTTGTTTCGCTAGTAGTAGAAAAAGACGGTAGTGTTTCTGGTGTTCAATTGCTAAGAGGCGTGTTTGTAAATGCTGATAACGAGCAAGACAAACTAGCTTTAGAAATTAAACTGAATACTATGATTACAGAAACCGTAGAAGGACTTAACTTTGTAATGCCAGCTTATCAGAATGGTGAAAAAGCTAGAGTAATGCTACAATTCTCAGCTTCTGTAAATTACTAATATACTTTTCAAAATACAGACAAAAGACCACCTCAAAGGTGGTCTTTTTTTT
>TARA_Y100000385_G_scaffold44462_1_pt1 | contig 39525 bp, 29 predicted proteins | sample TARA_Y100000385 | Tara Oceans TARA_Y100000385 (sample SAMEA2620980) | marine metagenome | biome: marine biome (ENVO:00000447); feature: surface water layer (ENVO:00002042); material: "saline water (ENVO:00002010), including plankton (ENVO:xxxxxxxx)" | depth 5 m
CTGGAACAACAAGATTTGTATAAAAACTATATAACTGAAGTACAAGGTGCTTATATAGCATACAGTCATGAATTAATTGAACAAGATAAATTAAAGTTTAGTTTAGGCTTAGAATTAGGGTTCAATCAATATTCCATTTCTACTAATTTGGAAAATAATCGAGGTATTTTATATTCCGATTTTGAAATAGATCAATGGAATGAATTAGGTTATTTTTCAGAAAATAATTTCGAGACAGATATGTCACAATTAAATATTGATCAATTAGAGGATTACAATTTAAATTATTTCAGTTTTGGCCCAACGATTGAATGTTCATATCAACTAGTAGATAATTTTGAAATTTTTGTAAAGTCTCACTACAGAAAAAATACTAATGATTTACTCGACAATGTTAATATATACAACCAAAGAGATATACCTTCTAGTAATGAGACAGATAATCAGATAGATTTAATGTTTGGAATAAAATTTCAGTTCAACAATAAACAAGCCATTAGCAATGACTCATTAGTGTCATTAATTGATTTTATTACAAGCGATGAACCTGATACTATTATTCCAAACCAAAATCAAGTTGAAGTTTTAGAACCAGTTGCTAGCGTTAATAATGATGTAAATGAAGTAAAAGATAATAGTGAATATATACTAGGCTTCTTTGATTTTAATCCAGATAGTATAAATTATACTTCTTCGCTAAAAGATGAAGATTTTACTGAAATACAGCAGACAGAAATAGAAGAAGAATCATTAGAAAATGAAAATGACATTGATGATGAAATAGTAGAGATTCAAACAATAGATGCTCTTGCTGTCGATAATGACTCTGACATTAATCATTACCTTATAGTAGGTGTATTTTCAAGTCAATCCAATTCAGAATCCTTTGCCAACTTTATAGAGATCAGCCCATCCAACATATTATTAAGAAATAATATGTATTATTTATATGCTATGAAATCTAATAATATAAATGAGATTCGTCAACTAAGAGATAGTTTTGAATACGATAGTTGGGTTTTAAGCATTGAATAATGCTTTATCAATTCTAATCCTATAATTATTTAATATTGTCTCACAAAGTTTCTAAAACCTCTTTAGAAAGTTTATGGAATTCTTTTGTAGATTAATTATCTTCAATAAAATAGTTGTCAATATATGATATAGAAAACTTCTTATAATTAAGTAATTTATGAAGTTTAATATACTCAGCTTTTATCTTCTGTTTTTCATTTAAATCCTTCTCAATAGAATATTTATATATCAGTAAAAAAACCATTGCAATATCTTCATAACTATATCTTATTTCATCTAAAGAAAATTGCTTGAAGAATTTTTTCTCAAGACTCTTTACTTTAGTTATTTTATAGTAATAAGTGCACATTAAATAATAATAATTCAAATAAAATAATTTGTAGTCACTATTGAATAATTGATTTTCGTTATGGAAGTAATTAATAATATATTTCATAATATCCATATTTTTAGAAATCAATGCGTGTACTATAATTTCGAGGAAATAATCGAGATTTTTCTTCTCCATTATTTCATGTTTGTTCGAATATCGATTTAGTAAATCGTCAATATCATCGTAATTGTTAGCCATGATTTTTACGGACAACAAACGACTGCATAAAACAGGGTGGAATTCTGAGCTAAATGCCAAATCATCAAATTTATCGACAACAGCTGAATTATTCATATAGCTCTTAAGCTCCATTAAGGCAGAGGTAAAGAGTTTAATCTCTTTATTCTTTGTTGTTTCATTGACATATTTTGCCCATTCACCATAGTATTTATTCAAGTTGGTGTAATCAACAAAAATTAAAAAAACAATTCTTAAAAAATTAATGTTTTGAAGTAACTCTTTATTTACAACATTATTCTTTCTAAAAATGATTCCAACAGAATTTCCTAAGTTTAAGATCTCGTGATAGCTAAAACTATCATACTTTAATTCTTTTTGTTTGAAAATTTTATTTAAATCTTCAAATTGTTTGTTGTAGATAAGTTCACGAATAAGAAGAGTTAATAAACTCAATACATCACTTGAACTTGTTCTGATATCTTTTACTAAGTGTAATAACTCCTTTTCATTGGTTTTATAAATAGTTTTATAAATACGGTCTGAAATTTTAAGTCTATTTTTAAAAGAATAGGTTTGAATAAAATGCGAATAATTTTTATAACCATTAAATCGAGCTAATTTATCTAGAGTTTTTGTACGTGTTTTAACATCTGGAGCAAGTCCATAAATTCTTCTAATTGTATTATAATTTATGTATTCATCAATTGTCTCAAGAATAATTTCTGATAATAGTTTGCAGTTGCCTAAATTATTAATTTTAAATTTTACTTTCTTTTCAGTAATACTTTTAAGTTCTTCAAAAAAATATGTGTTTTTACTACTCGACATCTAATCAATCTATTTTCGTACTTAGTATACTATCAATTAGTTTCTTCCTTTCTTTTTTGTTAAGAATAGATACGTTTACTATATGTTTGTTTTTTGATAATGTAGTAATTTTTAACTCTTTCTTGAGTCCTAAATATTTAGATTTTTCAGAGGTTTTAATTTCTGATGATTTAGGTATTTGAATATAGCTAATATGGTTCTTTAAAAACCATAAAAAAACATTGGTAGATTTAATTTTTATCAAATCATCACTAAAGTATATAGAAATTTGATTTACCCCAATAATGGATAGTAGTATGGGTATTACTGCAGGAATAAGAAATAATAAAATGTTGCTTTTAATGCTAATACTTATCATGCCGTTTGTGCTTATTAAAACAATAATAGCTATAACATAAAGTATTGTTATCTGATAATACAAATACATTAAAAGTAATATCTTGATTTTCGAGCTAAGGTTTTTTTTTCTCATTGTTTAATGAATTAAAATATCAGATTAGAATAGCTAACTTGTGTTTAGACGATTTGATGTACAATACTAAGATAATATACTAACAAAATAAGTACATATTAAGTACAAATAATTTTTTTAAAAAAAAGAGCTTAAAGGTCGATTTATCAGCGAAGAATGAGTCTAATTCTAGAAATATTGAAAGCTGTATTAATTGAAAGAATATAAAAACCCTTTGGAAAATCTATTAAATTCAAATCATGCTCAAAAGAATCTGTTTTGATTTTAGTAATAGTAACTACTTCTTGACCAATTGGGTTAATAATTTTAATATCAACATTTTGTATGTTAGGAAGTGTTACTGAAATATTAAATATACCATTAGTGGGGTTAGGATAAACATAAATATTTTCTAATGAGGTATTTATTCTATTGCTGCCCAAAGCGTAAAATTGATATGCTGTAAAAGGTGTAGCCCATGAAGTGCCATTAGTACCACAAGCACCTCTAATTCTCCAAGAGTAATCACCAGCAGATAGGCCAAACTTAGTTTTAGTATTTGAAGAGCCTGAAAGATTATTCCATGCCCATACTTGCCCAGTTGTTAGGTTGGTAAGTTCTAAAAAATAATGGTCTGGTTGTCCGCTAGTAGGAGTGTCCCATGACATAGTTATTGCTGTATTAGCACTATTATTAGTTGTGCTTAGGTTGTTTGGTATTTTATCACAGTTATCTTGTGTAGTGAATGGAATAAAACTTCCCCAGCCAGAATGGTATTGTGAATCGGATATTCCATTTTCATCACTATTTCCTGTACACCATGCTTTGGTGTGCCATTCATAGGAAGTATTAGGAGTGAAGTTGCCTTTTAAAACGTCAATAGAATTACCACCATTAACGTATCTAAAGTTAGATGTGCCAGACTCTCGGATTTTTCCTTTGGATTGCCATATTTGCCAATCACCGCTTGGTTCATTGGCCGTAAATGTTACCCAATTTGCTTCTGTTTCAACGGATAGGTTTTCAAGGTTGGGGCATGAAGGTAAAGTGGTAAATGTTGCATTTTCAGACCAATCCGATTGGCATTCTGTACTGCCGCTTGGGTTGACTACCCTTGCTCGAATAGACCACTCATAAGTTGTATTGTCTTCTAAGAAATACCGTGTTCTTGAAACACCAGAGTAGGGGTTTGTATTTTGAGATCCGGCAGAAATAACGGTCCAAGACGATAGGCCTTGAATACGATAGCGAATCATGTAATAAGAGGGTAAAGCACTAGGCTGATCCCAATTAAATGTAACTCTATTGTGAATAATATTATTAACAGTTAAGCCAGTTGGAGCATTGTCACAAGGGTTATCAGGGTACAAACAACTTCCGTCATCTAATGTTGCTTGAGGGACATAATTCGTTGCTGATGAGTCAGTACACCCTGATATATATTCGCAACTACCATTATTAAAATAAGCGTTTGGGTTATAGTTTATTGCTAATTCATCAGTACAACCGAAGTAACAACATATACAAGAGCCATCGTCAACTGTTGCATCGGCATCAAAGTTTATTGAAGCAGGATCGGTACAGCCTTGAATGATTATTTCACAGGGTTGATAATGACTACCTAAATTACTCCAATCGTTATTTGACAATACTTCCCATTCGGAGTTCTCTAAATTTGTTCCTGCTGATTCTTCCCAATTATCATTTCCTTGACTAACAGAGCATTTTCTAACTAATGTATGGTCTTTTGTTCCATTTGATACACCAGCTACTGGCCAAGCACTTCCAGGGTCACCATTCCAATCACCGATTCTATCAACAACTATATATCCTCCAACTGTTGGGTTAGAGTTTGTTGAAGGTTGGGTTCCATATACTAGAGCTATGCCATCATCACCATTACTGAGATGCGTAGTAGTCATATTTGCCGATGCGAGTATTGTTGGGTCTGAAGAGGGGTGAGCTACAATAAAAACACCATTAGCAGGCACATTAGAACCAATATCGAAGTAATGCCAAGAGTCATAAACTCCTACTTGTGCTGGAGCATTTACCACCAAAGCCATGGCATAGTTATCTAAACTTACCGATGAAGATGAAGGATTATATATTTCAAGGTATTTGTTGTTTGAAGATCCTTCGGCATATTCGGAGAAAAAGAGAACAATATCATCATTTCCTGTGTCGTAGGTACAAGATCCATCGTCTATTGAAGCATCAGGATTGAAGTTAAGGGCTAATGGGTCGGTACAACCGTTAGCATAAACTAAACTAATGCCTACGGGCATATGGTCTGTAATATTATTGTCATAAGAGTTGAATCCGCCACTGATATAATTATCAACCTGAATGGTAGCGACATCGCTTACTGTTGAATTGAATTCATCGAATAATTCATTAGTAATAAGTATATGGTCAATGTGGCTTGGCCAGTTTGGAAAAGAGAAGTTTTGTGGATTACCTAATGCTATTTCCATATCTGCAAATTGATAATCGCTATCATCAATGAAGTTTTGAAAAACATTATCACTTTCGTCATCCGTCAGTTCGTCATTATAGTCGCCAATTACCAATACATTTTCATCATTTAAATTGTTGTCTATATAGGATTTAATGTGGTTCAAGGCTACTAGTCTTCTGTTTTCTTCATCAGAAGAATCAGAGGTATTAAGGTTGCCATCTCCACAACATTTGAGGTGGACGTTAATTACATAATATTCAATGTTGTTTTTTTCTACGTGAATCAAATAAGGTGGCCTTCCTGCAAAAGCATAATTGTAGTTGTTAGACGATAGTATAGCGTAATCGTCAATAACTGTAATATCATTTTTAACAGCATAAGCCAGATTAATACCGCCATAATTAGCATCTAGCACATATCCTGTGTAACCATTGGTAGAAGCCATCATAGCATTGAAAGCATCCATATCGTTTATTTCTTGAAAGCCTATTACTTCAGACTCCAATTCTATAATGATATCAGAAACATAATCTTCTGTTGTGCCATCTACTTTAGGAAAGGTTTCTAAGTTCCACGTAATTACATCGAATGTATTATCGTTACCAAAGCTCAAATTACTAAGCGATTGCCCATTAGTATTAATGAAAAATAAGAAGAAGAAAACACCAAATAAAGATTGGAAAAGATGGTTCATAAAGGATAAGTTTTATAACAAGCTAAATTAATAAGAATATCCTTAGCATTTCATAATGCTTTTAGTTGTAAATTTGTTCTATGCAAAAAATCTTAACCCTTAGTTTATTTTTCCTTTTTTCTAACACTTTTTCTCAAAGTCTTTCGGACCTTACATTTGGTGGCGTAGGTTCCTTTGAAGTTGTGACTTGGAATTTGGAGTTTTTTCCAAAAAATAACCAAACCACTATTGATTCTACGGCTTTGGCCATAAGTTCACTCAATGCCGACGTTTATGCTTTGCAAGAGATTGATGATCTTGACGCACTACAAGAGTTAGATGATTTGCTAGAAGACTATCAAGCCTATGTTATTCCTGAAAATTACAATAACTTGACTTTGGCATACCTAGTTAAAAAGGATATTGAAGTGGTAAATTTGAACTCCATTTATGCCTCATCTTCTTACAATAATATATTTGCTGGACGTCCTCCTCTTTTATTAGAATTACTTTTTAATGGATCTAGTTATTTTTTGATAAACGTTCATCTTAAATGTTGTGGAGATGGTAGCTTGAATACAAATGATAGTTCCGATGAGGAGAATAGAAGGCTACAAGCGGTTAATCAAATCAAAACCTACATCGATAGTTATATCCCTAATGAAAAGGTAATTGTATTGGGTGATTATAACGATTTGTTAGAGGATAATACATCAAATAATGTTTTTCAATCTTTGTTAGATGATTCGGACAGTTATCTTTTTGCTGATATATCTGTTTTGGATTTGCCAAACTCTCACTGGTCATTTCCTAATTGGCCTTCTCACTTGGATCACATCCTTATTACTAATGAATTATTTGATGAGTTCAATAATGCCTATAATTATGCTACTACTATAAAGATGGCAGACTATTTTACAAATGGTTTTTATGGATATGACAATTGTATTTCTGATCATTATCCTGTTGGCATGCGTTTGTGGCCTTTTGTAACTGAGATTGAGGAAAAAAAACCAACGGACAAAAGACTCAATCAAATTCGAGATATTCAAGGTAGAATAACGAATCCACAACACAATCAAATTCAATTCTATTTTTATGAAAATGGAACTGTAGAAAAATCAATTTTATTAGATTAATATGAACTTAGAGGGAAAACACATTATACTAACAGGCGGTAGTTTAGGAATAGGCAGAGCAACAGCTAAAATGTTGGTTGACAAAGGAGCCAAAGTACTTATAACAGGGCGGTCGGATAATCGCTTAAAAGAAGCGGCTTTGTTCTCTGGTGCACAAAGTCTAGTTTTTGATATTTCGGATTTAGATAATGTTGCCGCAAATGCTCAAAAGTGTATTGAATTACTAGATGGTAGAGTAGACGCTTTGATTAATAATGCTGGACTTGGTACATTTCAAAAAATTGATGAAGTGACTCAAAATGATTTTGAGCTAATTTTTAACACTAATGTATTTGGTTTGTCCTTATTATCTAAAGAAATCATTGGACTAATGAAATCGGCACAAAGTGGAACTATTATTAACATTGGTTCATCGGCTAGTGTGAAAGGATTTTCTGGGGGTAGTGTATATGCCGCTTCTAAGTTTGCTGTTCGTGCCTTAACCCAATGTTGGCAAGCCGAACTTAGACCCTTCAATATCAGAGTATGCCAACTTAATCCAAGTGAGGTAACTACGGCTTTTTATAACCAAGAGCGAAAGGAAAGGGCAGAAGAACACAACAAACTATCTCCTAAAGAAATAGGACATTCTATAGTATCTATTCTAGAAATGGAAGACAAAGGCTTTATAACAGAACTCAACGTTTGGGCAACTAATCCGTTTTAGTAGTAGCCAAAATTAAAACAGTTTTTTTATATCTTAGCAACATGTATTGTTAAGTATTCTTAGGAGTACCCTTTTAAGTCACCAAAATTTAAGCCAATGAAAGCTCTGCCACATTAAGAGTGCCGTTTAGTTGGCTATTTCCTCAAGATAAAACGACTTTAGATTGATTTATTTTTTCTTATCAAAGAAAGCATCGAGTGTAGTTTTAAGTCCTTTATAGGCAAAGAAAAACAAGCATAAGATAAAGAAGATTCCAAGCCCTTTAAGCGCTATACTGTCCTTGCTGTCAGCAATAAAAATCGTAATGGCAGCAGTGAAAATGAAGAAGATAGCCATTGAAATCCACATCATACCGTTTGCTAATTTCTGTTTATCCATTATTCTGGTGTTTTTGTACAGCAGCTCTTACACTTCCTGTATCGTTTAATAATTGTTTTGCTGAGTCGTAATCCAAACCTGTTTCTTTAACTACCATAAGCGTACCTCTATCAACCAATTTGTTGTTACTCAACTGCATATCGATCATTTTATTTCCTTTCACTCTGCCTAATTTAATCATTACAGAAGTGGATATCATATTTAATACTAGTTTTTGAGCAGTACCTGCTTTCATTCGTGTTGAACCAGTAACAAATTCAGGACCAACTACCACTTCAATAGGATGTTTGGCAGCTTTTGAAAGGGGCGAGGCAGCATTGCATGTAATACAAGCCGTTAAAATGTTGTTTTTATTACATTCTTCTAATCCTCCTATTACATAAGGCGTAGTGCCAGAAGCAGCTATACCAACAACTGTATCCGTATCGTTTATGTTATAATCTAATAAGTCTTTCCAGGCTTGTTGGCGGTCGTCTTCGGCAAACTCAACAGCTTTTCTAATGGCAGAATCGCCACCAGCAATAATGCCAATGACTAAATCATGAGAAACACCAAAAGTAGGTGGGCATTCAGAAGCATCTACTATGCCTAATCGGCCTGATGTGCCAGCGCCAATATAAAACAAGCGACCACCTTGTGTCATTCTAGAGTAAATACTGTCAATTAAAAGTTCTAATAGTGGGATAATTTGCTCAACTGCAGTAGCAACACTTTTATCTTCTTGATTAATCCCTTGCAACAAACTGAGGGTATTCATCTTTTCAAGATGATTATGGTTTGAGTCTTGTTCGGTTGTTTTCTTCATCTAAAGACTGGGGTATTTTGTAGGGTTGTGTTCGTGCATTATAGCATAAACACTTTCGAAAATATCGTCAGTATTAGGTTTAGAGAAGTAATCACCATCTTCACCGTAAGCAGGTCTGTGGTCTTTAGCAGATAGTGTTCTAGGTTCGCTATCTAAATGGAAATAACCTTTTTGTTCTTCGATTACTTTTTGCATCATGAAGGCAGTAGCACCAGCCGACACATCTTCATCTATGAACAAGACTTTATTGGTCTTTTTCAGACTCTCAACGATAGAGTGGTTAACATCAAATGGTAATAATGATTGAACGTCAATTACTTCACAAGAAATTTCAACTTTTTCTAACTCTTTGGCAGCTTCTGTAACTAATCTCCAAGTAGAGCCGTAAGTTACTAGAGTAATGTCAGTCCCTTGTTTAGTAACTTCAGGAATACCAACAGGCGTTGTAAACTCACCTAAATTAGCCGGTAATTTTTCCTTTAAACGATATCCATTTAAACATTCTATGACTATGGCAGGTTCATCGCTTGCTAACAATGTATTATAAAAACCGGCAGCTTTAGTCATATTTCGAGGTACAAGTACATGCATACCCCTTAAGCCGTTTAACATCATGCCCATTGGTGAGCCAGAGTGCCATATACCTTCTAGTCTATGACCTCTTGTTCGGATAATTAATGGTGCTTTTTGTTTTCCTTTGGTTCTATAATGAAGGGTAGATAAATCATCGGACATTCCTTGGAAACAATACAAAAGATAATCTAGATATTGAATTTCTGCAATAGGTCTAAGTCCACGCATAGCCATGCCAATTCCTTGACCTAAAATAGTAGCTTCTCTTATACCTGTGTCAGATACTCGGAGTTCGCCAAATTTTTGTTGTAAACCTTCCAACCCTTGATTAACACCTCCTATTTGACCACTATCTTCACCAAAAATCAGTACTTCTGGATTTTTAGATAATATAGAGTCGAAGTTATCTCTTAAAATGATTCTAGCATCCACTTCTTCAGAATCATTGGAGTATTTAGGTTCAACAGCTTTAACGCTATTTATAGCTTGTTTAGACTGACTGTACAAATGAGAACTGTACCTTTCTTGATTTTGCGAATTCCATTCAGATAATAAACTTTTTAATTGTGTTTTTGCGTTTCCATTTTCACCTCTAACAAGGCGTAAAGCTGAACGAATGGCGCTAAAAATATTTTTGCGATGAGGATTAAGTTTAGCATCAAACTCTAACTTTTCTTTAATCGGTTTGATGAATACTCCATTTGGGCTTTCATCAATAAGATTGTCCAATAGGTTGATAGCTCTGTTAAGTTCTTCAATAATTGGTGTTTGATAGGCTTTCCAGGCCTTGTTTTTTTGTTTAGATACCTCTTTCTTAATGTTAGACCTTAGAACATCTAACTCTTCTTCTGAAGCTATTGAATTTGAAACGATCCATTGTTTAAACAATTCTATGCAATCAAAGTCTGTTTCCCACTGTAAACGTTCTTTAGATTTATACCTTTCATGAGAACCTGAAGTAGAATGGCCTTGAGGTTGTGTCATTTCGGTAACATGTACTAGAACAGGTACGTGCTCATTACGAGCAATTTTTTCAGCTTTTTCATAAGCTTCAATAAGAGCAGGATAGTCCCATCCTTTTACTTTAATAATCTCAAAGCCTTTATTCTTCTTATCTCTTTGAAACCCTTTAAGTATCTCAGATATATTTTCTTTAGTAGTTTGGTGTTTGCTATGAACAGAAATACCATAACCATCGTCCCATACCGAAATAACCATTGGAATTTGTAAAACCCCAGCAGCATTTATAGATTCAAAAAAATGACCTTCTGAAGTAGAAGCATTTCCTATTGTACCCCAAGCTATTTCATCTCCTGATTTAGAAAAATTATCCCAAGTTTTAAGTAATTCATTTTCTCTATAAACTTTTGATGCTTGTGCTAATCCTACTAGTCGAGTCATTTGACCAGCAGTACACGAAATGTCAGATGCTGAATTGTATTGTTCAGTTAATTTTTTCCAACTACCATCTGCATTCAATGATTGTGTAGAAAAGTGGGCTACCATTTGCCTTCCGCCAGATTGCGGTTCGGCATCTATATCGGCATGACCATACAAAGCAGCAAAAAACTGATTGATATTTAACTCTCCTAAGGCCATCATTAGAGTTTGATCTCTATAATAACCTGATCTGAAATCCCCTTTTTTAAAACACCTAGCTAAGGCTATCTGTGCCAATTCTTTACCATCACCAAAAATTCCAAAACTCCCTTTGCCAGAAAGAACTTCACGCCTTCCCATCAAACTGATTTCTCTGCTCTCGCATGCAATTTTAAAATCCCTTAGTACAGATGATTTAAAATCATTAAATGTTAATTCTTGTGAATCATTATTTTTCTTTGCCATAAACCTTGGGATTTGAATGAGCGAAATTAAGAAAAAAAGAGGATTTAGATAAGTATTTCTAAAACGACAAAAACACCAAAAATAATAGATGCTATTCCATTCGTTGTGAAAAATGCTATGTTTACTTTACTCAAGTTTTTTTCAGACACTATACTGTGCTGATACGCTAACAATAGGGTGAAAATAGAATAGCCAATCCAATATAATAATTGAGTTTCAAAAAGAGTACCTGCTAACAATAGGCTAGAAGCAGTTATTAGATGTAAAAAACGACTCATTAGCAATGCATTTTTACGTCCTAAGGCTACGGGAATAGAATGCAATTTATGCTGACTATCAAAGGTATCGTCTTGTAATGAATAAATAATGTCAAAACCTGCCACCCAAAATAAAACGGATATAGAAAAAAGAATCGGTAAAATTGCAAATTCAGCGGATACCGCTAAATATGCACCTAAGGGAGCTAATGATAAACCTAAGCCTAAAATAATATGACATAAAGCTGTAAATCGTTTGGTATAACTGTACCCTAATATCACTAGTAGAGCAATAGGTGAGAGGTAAAAACACAGACTATTAATGAAATAAGTTGTTAGTATAAAAGCTAAGCAGTTTAAAATGACAAATAATAAAGCAGATTTTGGTTTTATTGTGCCGTTTGGTATTTCTCTAACTTGGGCTGTTCTAGGATTTTCTAGATCTATATCTCTATCAATATATCTGTTGAAAGCCATAGCAGCAGAACGGGCAAAAATCATACATAAAAGAACATAAATCAATATGCTCCAATCGAAACCGTATTGATTACTAGCTAAATAATAGCCAATAATTGCAAAAGGTAATGCAAAAACGGTATGACTAAATTTTATGAGAGAAAGGTAATTTTTAATATTTGCCATTAGTAAATTATTTAGCCCAAACGGCTCTGTACATCAATTGCTTTTCACTTGCTTTGTCTTGTTTTTCTAAACAATAAATAGGGTAGTAGTGTCCGCATTCTAAGTTCACATCAACAGTGTTAAAGCGTTTTTTGATTGTCATTTTTACCAAACCTTTGGAGTCTTTCAAGAGGTCGCTTATTTTTTGCCCTTTAATTTCTTTACCATCAATAGCTAGTATTTCATCTTCAACAGCTATTCCAGAATTATCGGCAATGCTGCGATTTTGAATTTTCTTGATGATATGCTTGTTGTTTTCTACAATGGATATGAAACCAAACTTATTGGCAGATGGATTAGGGTTGTTTGTCTTTACTAATTCAAAACCAACTATTTTCATTGCAGATTTTAAAGATTCAGTATAGTCTTCAATTCCATAGATGTGATTACTAAACACTTCACTAACGTTCAATCCGCCATATTCTACACATAAATTTTGGAAGTCGTCTTCTGTATATCCTGTTGTTAGAAAGTCATCATAAAGGCGTTTCATAACATCATTAAGAGAGTGTTTGCCATCAGAATGCTCTATGATGAATAAATCAATCATGAGCATATTTAAAGCGCCATCGGCATAAATAGAGGTTTTTCTATTGGGTATTCCTAAAGAGTAGCCATCAAGCCAAGAGTCAAAGCCACTATTTGCGACCGACATATTATGTCTTCCATCGTTTTCATAGTGGCGTTTTAAATTTTCGTTTTGTGTTTTAATAAACTGCTCCCAATTAAATACACCACTTCTCTTAAGCATAAGGTCTCCCATATAGGTGGTAACACCTTCTGCTACATATCCAAGTCTTGAGTAGTTTTCCTTAGAGTACTCGTAAGGCAGCATTTCCTGAGGCCTAATAGCCTTTATGTTCCAAGTGTGATAAAGCTCATGAGAGCAAATTCCTAGAATGTTATCGTATTGTTTATCAAATACATCTTCGGTATTTCCCATTAAAATGACTGTGGAGTTAGTATGTTCTACCCCATGATAACTTCTGTATGGTGTGATTTGAAATAAGAAATGATAGTCATCCACAGGAAGTGTGCCGAAATTTTCAACTTGCTCTATGGTATATGCTTTAAAATCTTTAGATAACCTATCTAAATCTGGATTACAAGGCCCTTGAATCCATAGATGATAAATTACGCCATTAACATCATAATTAGCATATTGCATACTATTTGAAGCTATGAATGGCGATTCGGCCAATTGATCAAAACTGTTTGCTGTAAGAAAACCCTTGTCATTGATTTTCATGCCACATGCTACTTTGTAGTCATCTGGAATATCGAGTTCAACTTGATGTTCTTCATTTTCTCTTCCTACAACAAACAAACAGCAATTCACTGGATTTACATAAAGCTGATTTTCATCCAAATAGGAAGAACCAGCATCTAAAACGTTTGCGTAATAATTATACGTAACAGTGACTTCATTAACACCATTACAATCGACTTCCCAACGGTCTTTTGTTGTTTTTCTAGAGACTAGTTCAAGCCCATTTTCATCAAAAGCATTCCATTTCTGAATATTTTTAGCAAAATCGGCTAATTCATATCTGCCTGGCCTCCAAGATGGAAGCTGAAAAGTGAGAAGATTTGCTCCATTTGTTTTAACTTTTAAGTCAATATCAATGAAGTGATTGTGAGCTTTGGTATATGAAAAAAGATAGTGCATCATGAGGTTGAAAATAGAGCCCAAATATACAGATTCTTCGTTGAAAACTCTGTTAATAAAGTTGGTGTGCTTTAGGATTTCATGAAAGGTGTTTTTTTTACTTTTACAATCCTATATTTTTTTAGGAAATTTAAAGATAGTTAATGGCAGAAAATCAATATACAGAAGACAATATCCGTTCGTTAGATTGGAAAGAGCATATTCGCCTTCGTCCTGGTATGTATATTGGTAAGTTAGGTGATGGTTCTTCTGCCGATGATGGTATATACATTCTTATCAAAGAAGTTATTGATAACTCCATTGATGAGTATGTGATGGGTAATGGTAAGACAATAGAAGTGTCCATTCGAGATAAGAGGGTTACAATACGAGATTATGGTCGTGGTATTCCTCTTGGAAAAGTTATTGATTGTGTATCTAAAATCAATACTGGTGCCAAATACGATTCTAAAGCGTTTAAAAAATCAGTAGGTCTTAATGGTGTAGGAACAAAAGCAGTTAATGCACTGTCAAGCCATTTTAAAATACAATGTGTTAGAGATAACCAAACCAAAGTAGCAGAATTTGAAAGTGGGGTTATTATTAACGATTCTCCTATTGAATCTAGTACCAACAGAAAAGGTACAAAGGTTACTTTTACACCTGATCATTCTATATTTGGGAATTACCGTTTTCTCAATGAATATGTTGAGAAAATGCTATGGAATTATTGTTACCTAAATCCTGGTTTAACAATTATCTACAATGGTGAGAAATTTTATTCTGAAAACGGTTTAAAAGACTTACTAGAACAGAATATTGATTCTAAAATAGTTTATCCTGTATTGCACCTGAAAGGAGAAGACATTGAAGTGGCGATGACTCACTCTCAGAAAGCTTATGGTGAGCAATATTATTCTTTTGTCAACGGTCAGCATACTACTCAAGGAGGAACACATCAAGCAGCTTTTAGAGAAGCAGTAGTTAAAACGGTAAGAGAGTTTTATGGCAAGAATTTTGATGCGGTTGATATTCGACAAAGTATCGTTGCGGCAGTTAGTATAAAAGTAATTGAGCCTGTTTTTGAATCCCAGACCAAAACAAAATTAGGTTCAAATGAGATAGGGCCAGGAATGGTTACTATTCGTACGTTTATCAATGATTTTTTAAAAACACAACTAGATAATTATCTTCATAAAAATCCTGAAACAGCAGAGTTGTTTTTGAAGAAAATTATTGAAGCAGAGAAAGAAAGAAAAGCATTAGCTGGGGTTAGGAAGTTGGCAAAAGAACGAGCTAAAAAAGCTAACCTACACAATAGAAAACTCAGAGATTGTCGTGTTCATCTGAATAATGAAAAAAATGAAAGGCGATTTGAAACCACATTATTTATAACTGAGGGTGATTCAGCAAGTGGTTCTATAACCAAAGTCAGAGATGTCAATACTCAAGCTGTATTCAGCTTAAAAGGCAAGCCCTTGAACTCTTATGGTTTGACAAAAAAAATCGTTTATGAAAACGAAGAATTTAACCTACTTCAAGCAGCATTAAATATAGAAGATGGCTTAGAAGGTTTGCGATATAAAAATGTCGTTATTGCTACTGACGCAGATGTTGATGGTATGCATATTAGATTATTACTTATAACCTTCTTCTTGCAGTTTTTTCCTGAGCTGATAAGAGAAGGCTACTTGTATATCCTCGAAACTCCATTGTATAGAGTCAGAAATAAAAAAGAAACCGTTTATTGTTATTCAGAACAAGAAAGGGTAGATGCTATTAACAAACTTGGTAGAAATCCTGAAGTAACACGATTCAAAGGTTTGGGAGAAATATCACCTAATGAGTTTAAGCATTTCATTGGAAAAGATATGCGTTTAGAACCAGTTATTATTGGTAAGAAAATGAGTGTTGAAGATTTGCTTTCATTCTACATGGGCAAAAATACGCCTGAAAGACAAGAATTTATAATAGAAAATTTAAGAGTTGAAAAAGATATTAGTAATGAAGAATAACGATTTGTTTTCATTTGAAAATAAGCTCAATTTTGTAAAGAGCTTATACATAGCAATGCTGGTAGGATATATAATCATTCTATTGTTTTTATTTTTTACCAATGGTTCTATCCAAAATAACATTCAGGATAATTATTTATACATTTTACTTCCTTTATTTATTCCTATATTCTTGTCAATGGTTGGTCTTAATAATTTCAAGATTGAAAAAAATACTGAAAATGTCAAAATATACTCTGATTGTATTGTCATGAGTAGCTTTTCAGATAAATTCAATAAAAAAATGATAATTAATCTTCATGAGCCATTCGACAAAAATATTACTATATCTCATTTTGGATTAAGGAAATCCCTTATCATTAGACAAAACATCAATGATAAATTAGTAAGTGGTAAAATAAACATCTCTCTTTTATCTAGCATTCAGCACAATGATTTACAAGAAAAATTAAAAAGTAATAAATAGTGGATAACACCTCTGAACATAACGATTTACCACAAGACATTTCTCATGTAAACGGAATGTATAAGAACTGGTTTTTAGACTATGCTTCTTATGTTATTTTAGAACGTTCAGTTCCATTGATTGAAGATGGTTTAAAGCCTGTACAACGACGTATTCTTCATGCTTTAAAAGATCTAGACGACGGTAGATTCCACAAAGTAGCAAATGTAGTAGGACACTCAATGAAATACCATCCTCATGGAGATGCTTCTATTTATGACGCTATGGTCCAAATAGGTCAAAAAGATATTCTACTTGATTTACAAGGAAACTGGGGAAATACTCTTACTGGTGATAGTGCTGCAGCAGCTAGATATATAGAAGTTAAATTATCCAAATTTGCTCTAGAGGTTGTATATAATTCAAAAATTACTGAATTCACTCCATCATACGATGGTAGAGGTAAAGAACCCGTTGCACTACCCGTTAAATTCCCACTACTTCTTGCACAAGGTGTTGAAGGTATTGCTGTCGGTTTATCAACCAAAATTTTACCACATAATTTTAATGAATTAATAGATGCTTCTATTAAAATTTTAAAAGGAAGTAAGCCAAAGATATACCCAGATTTTCCAAATGGAGGAATGGCAGACTTCTCTAATTATAACGATGGTTTAAGAGGAGGGAAGGTAAGAGTTAGAGCTAAAATTGAAGTTCTTGATAGCAAAACTTTAAAGATTAGTGAGCTCCCTCATGCTACAACTACAGTTTCTTTAATTAACTCCATATTAAAAGCCAACGATAAAGGGAAAATTAAAATTAAAAAAATTGACGATAACACTTCAGAGGGAGTTGAGATATTGGTTTATTTACCGGCAGGTGTTTCTCCTGATAAAACTATTGATGCTCTTTATAGTTTCACAGACTGTGAATTAGCAATATCACCATTAGGATGTGTTATTGATAGTGACACCCCACGTTTCATGGGGGTGAGCGAGATGCTTCAAGTTTCTACTCAAAATACTTTAGAGCTTCTAAGGAAAGAGTTAGAAATTAACCTTAAAGAACTTCAAGAGAAGTGGCATTTTTCATCTTTAGAAAAGATATTTATAGAAAACCGTATTTATCGTGATATTGAAGAATGTGAAACTTGGGATGCCGTTATTAAAGCAATTGACGATGGATTAAAACCACACATTAAACATCTTTTAAGAGAGGTTAACAAAGATGATATCGTTAGGCTCACAGAGATAAAAATTAAAAGAATCTCGAAATTTGATAGCTTTAAAGCGGATGAAGATATTCTGAAACTAGAAGATCAAATAGCTATCATAAAAAATCATTTAGATAATCTTGTTGATTATGCTATAGATTATTTTAAAAACCTTAAAAAGAAATACGGTGAAAAAAGAGGTAGAAGAACTGAGATAAAAACATTTGACAACATTATTGCCGCTAAAGTTGTCGCTAAAAATCAAAAGCTTTACGTTAATAAAGAAGAGGGTTTTATAGGAACAAGTATGCGAAAAGATGAATTTGCATTCAACTGTTCTGACATAGATGAAATAATAGTATTCAGAAAAGACGGAAAAGTAGTTGTGACTAAAGTTGATAAAAAGACTTTTGTTGGTAAAAACATTATACATCTAGCTGTATTTAAAAAGAAAGATGATAGGACAACTTATAATATGATTTACACTAATGGAGTAACCAAAAACTCCTATATGAAACGTTTTCATATAACAAGTTCGACAAGAGATAAAGAATACGATCTTACTAAAAATGGAAAAGGAGAAGTTCTTTATTTTACTTCAAATCCAAATGGAGAGGCAGAAAAAGTTACCGTACACTTAAGAGCTTTACAACGTTTGAAAAAGTTAAAATTAGATATAGATTTTTCTGAACTAGCAATCAAAGGCAAATTATCAATGGGTAATTTGGTTTGCAAATCACCCATTAAGAAGATAGAGCTAAAAGAAGAAGGTGTTTCTACCTTATCTGCCAGAAAAATTTGGTTTGATGAGTTAATAAATAAGTTAAATACAGAAGAAAGAGGCAAATACTTAGGGGAATTTGAAGCAGATGATAAGATACTTGTTATTCAAAAATCAGGGGTTCTTCAATTATTAAACTTTGATTTAAGTAGACATTTTAATGATGACATTCTTCTTATTGAAAAATGGAAGCCAGAAAACCCTTTAACGGCGGTGTATTTTGATAATTCAAAAGAATGTTATTATGTCAAGCGATTTATTCCTGTTAATTCTGATAAGTCCACAACCATAATTAGTGACTCTAAAGGTTCTTTTCTTGAAATAATAACTTCTCACCCTTCGCCAGAATTAAATATTTCCTTTGTCAAGGAAAGAGGAAAAGATAGGAAAGAAGAGCATTTAGTTCTTAAAGATTTTATCGCTGTAAAAGGTGAAAAAGCACAAGGCAATAAACTCAGCTCAAAGAAAATTCACAAACTCAGTTTGATTGAAAAAGAAGTTGAACAGAAGGAAGAAGAAGTTGTAGAGGAGATAAATAAAGATAAAGATTTTGTAAAAAATGATTCATCTGACGAAATTAAAACAGAATCTGAATCTGATACAAAAATAATTATTGACGAAGATAGCACTGACAATCAGTTCAAACTCGAATTATAAACTTACTCAAAACCATTTGAGTATATTTGTACCAAACTTTTATATTATGAAAAAGCTATTTATTTTCACCTGTCTTATAATTTCTCTGACGGCATTTTCACAAAGTAGCAGTAATATTTCACTTGTAGGTTCATTAGATTATGCGGGTACTGAAGGTAATGACGTTTGGGGATATGTCGATTCTACGGGAAGAGAATATGCCTTAGTTGGTTTGCAGAATGGCTTTTCTGTAGTTGACTTATCAGACCCTGCTAACCCTACAGAATCTTTCTTTATTTCAGGAACTCAATCCATTTGGCGTGATATAAAAGTATGGGAACATTATGCATATGTAACAGCTGATGAAGGAAGTGATGGCTTGTTGATTGTTGACCTAAATGATATGACTGGAAATACATATCTTTATACAACCACAGACATTAATAATGATTTAATCTTCAATAGAGCACATAATATTTATATTGATGAATTTGGCAAGGCTTATTTATTTGGTGGTGATGTTGGAGGTAATTCCGTAAATAATGCTGGTGCTCTTATTTTAGATGTGACTAATGTTTCACTAGAACAAGGAAATGTTGTTCTACCAACTATTTTAGGAATTTTTGACAATTTCTATTTACACGATGGTATGGCGCGTGGTGATACATTATGGGGTTCAGCTGTATATGAAGGAAACTTCTTCGCAATAGATGTATCAAACCCTGCTGAGCCTGTAATATTTAACGATAGTCTTGCTTTTCATCAAACGCCTAATGCTTTTACTCATAATTGTTGGATATCAGATGATGGAAATACTTTATTTACAACTGATGAGAAAAGTGGTGCATATATAGCAGCATACGATGTTTCTGACTTAGAAAATATTCAAGAAATAGACAGAATTCAATCTTCACCAGAAATAGGAACTGTTATTCCTCATAATGCACACGTATACGGAGATTTTTTAGTGACTTCATATTATAGAGATGGTATCGTTATTCATGATATATCACACCCAAATAATATGGTAGAAGTAGGGCATTATGATGCTTTTGCAGGAGGAGGAGATGGCTTTGACGGATCATGGGGTGCATATCCCTATTTGCCTTCAGGGTTAGTGCTTTCGGTAGAAATTAATAGTGGTCCAAATGGAGTTGGACAATTATTAGTTTTAGATCCTGAATATAAAAGAGCAGCCTTTTTAGAAGGTACAGTAAAAGATTCACTTTCAGGAAATTCATTATCAAATGCTTCGGTTAGAATTTTATGGTATAGTGTCACAACTTCATCAACAAATTTGTCAGGAAATTACTTTATGGGAGTAGAAAATGCCAATACATTTGACGTTGAATATAGCAAAGAAGGTTATTTCACAGATACTGTACAAGTTACCTTAATTAATGGCGAGATAGTAACTAAAAACGTTTCTCTGTTGCCAAAAGATTCATTTTCAAAAACGGGCAAAATTGTAGATAGTCAAGGTGTAGGGATTCCAAATTGTAATTTGTTTATATCAAGTAGTTTCTATGAAGATTCCTTAATAACCAATCAAAATGGAGAATTTTCACTTGATACGTTGTATCAATCTGACTACTCAATTTATTATGGAAGTTGGGGTTTTCGTACAAAATGTGAAACGATAACAATTTCAAATGATAGTTTACCAATAGTTCTTCATTTAGATTATTCATATTACGATGATTTTACTTTTGATTTTGGTTGGATTATTTCTGGAAATGCTTCAAGCGGTATATGGGAGATAGGCAACCCAAACCCTACAATTGAAGACGATGAAATTTATAATCCTAGTGATGATATTGATAACGATTGTTATATCAATGCACTAATTACTGGTAATGCACTCGGAGGCGGATCTACAGCTGACGATGTAGATGATGGATATACACAAATAACATCACCTATTTTTGATTTGACTTCGTATAATAACCCTGCTATAAAGTATTTTGAATGGTTTGCTAACGGAAGCGGTTGGTCAGACGGAGATGATTCTTTAAATGTATTCATCTCTAATGGAATAACTTCAAAAATGGTAGCTTATACTGTAGGTCAGATGAATAACCAATGGATTGAGAAAAATATTAATGTTTCTAATTTTCTTGAGCCAACATCAGAAATGACAATTTCATTTAAAGTCACCGATTTTAATCCATACAATCATTTAGTAGAAGCAGGAATTGACGGATTTGAAGTTTATGAAGATAACACAGTGTCAATAAATGACAAATTCCTTGATAAAAACACCATCTATCCTAATCCAGCAGAAAATGAAATAAATATTTCTATCAATGGGTTAAAGAAGATTTATAATCTTTCAGGAACGCTTGTCTTGTCAACACACGAAAAAATAATTGATGTTACTAAATTAAAAGCAGGAGTATATTTTATAAATTCTAACGAACATTTTTATAAATTCGTTAAATTATAAAAATCGTCACAATGAAAACTTTTGTTATCTCAAGCCAAAGAAACAAAAACATTACTCTTGATATTAATTTTACAAAAACCATACAGGATCCATTAGTTATTTTTAGTCATGGTTTCAAGGGTTTTAAAGATTGGGGGCCATTTAATGCGATTTCTAATATTTTTGCTCAATCTGGACTGAATTTCCTTAAGTTTAATTTTTCGCACAATGGAGTTTCAAATGAAAATTTATTAGAATTTACTGACTTAGATTCTTTTGGTAGTAATAATTTTTCTATTGAATTAGAAGATCTAGAAAGTGTTATTGATTGGGTAACAAATAATTTAGCTGATAAAGTTGATCTTGATAGAATATATTTATTAGGTCATAGTAGAGGAGGAGGTATTTCCATCCTAAAAGCTTCAACAAATACAAAAGTCAAAAAATTAGTTTCATGGGCAAGTGTAAGTGATTTTGAAAAAAGAATCGAAAATGATAAAGTTAATCTATGGAAGGATAGGGGAGTAGTCTATGTTTTTAATAGCAGAACGAATCAGCAAATGCCACTATATTATCAGTTTTACGAAGATTATATCAATAATAAGTCGCTTTTTTCTATACCTAATGCATGCCGTATGTTAACTATACCGACTCTGATTATTCACGGTGACGAGGACCAAACAGTAGACTTTTCAGAAGCAGAAGATTTACACACTAACATTAATAACTCTCAATTATTAAAGGTGGTAAACTCAGATCATGTTTTTAATGCAAAGCACCCTTTTGATGAAAATTCTTTCTCAAATCAGCTTAAAACAGTAATTGCTGAAAGTATTTCTTTCTTTAAAAATTGAAATCCACTATATTTGCTAGTACACTAATTACCTAAACATGTTTAGAAATACCTTAACATACTTATTATTTATTTTCTTATTGTCGTCTTGTATTACCAACAAGGACTTGGATATCTTTCAAGTTAAACAGGATTCTGAAATAAATGTTTTTGAAAATGTCAATGAATTATCTGATGGTGACTTGATATATGTTGAAATAAAATCATTAACACCAACTAATTATGATTTTTTCAACAAAGGTCAAGATAATTCAAACTCAAAATTACTTAATCCGTATGTTTATGGCTATTTAGTTAATGATTCGGGTTATGTTTCTCTCCCTATATTAGGTGAGATATATGTTCGAGGTAAATCTATACAGGAAGCAGAAAAAACAATAAAAAATGTATCGAAAAATTATTTTTCCAACCCTTTTGTTAAAGTTGTTTTACTAAACTTCAATATCACTGTTTTAGGCGAGGTTAATAGCCCTGGTAAGATAAATGTCGTGGATCCTTCAATGAATATTATCGATGCAATTGGTATGGTAGATGGATTTACTTCAATTGCAAACAGAAAAAAAATTAAAGTTATTCGATTTGATGGTAAAAAACCACAGGTTTATACTATAGATTTAACGGATACTAATGTATCTAACTCTGAGAAATTTTTTGTAAAATCGGGTGATATAATAACGGTAGAACCTGTTAAAAAACGATTTTTCGTAATTAATAGCTTGTCTTCAGGGATTTCGGTAATCATTTCAAGTTTAACTCTTTACTTTTTACTTACAACAAACTAATATGGCTAAATTACTAGATGAAGATTTTATTCCAATTAAAAAGTTTGTTTTTTTAATTTTAAAAAACTGGCAATGGTTTATTGTAAGTATATCCTTATCATTACTAGTTTCATTACTTATAAATAGATATTCAGCTAACATTTATTCTAATTCAATTAAAATGAATGTTAATAATTCTTCGAGTGAAATAGATCCACTAGAATCCGTATTGGGTGAAAAAACATCAAGATTCAATTCGGTAAATTTTTCTGATAAAATATTTATGATAACCTCATATCCTTTGGTTTACAAAACAATCAATGATTTGGGTTTTGATGTAGAGTATTTTATACAAGGAAATATTAAAACAGCAGAATCTTATAAGTATAGACCCATAACATTTAACCCTTTAATTTTTAATAAAAAATATGGACAAGAATTTAATATTGATTTAATAAATCAATATCAATATTCTATTGAATCTGATTTGTTGATGAAGAAGACCTACAATTTTGATGAAGTAGTAAATACTTCTTATGGCTCTTTTTCTGTATCTCTTAATGATTATTTTGAGCTAGAAAAGATTAATGATTATCCTGCTTTAATTGTAAAGGTTAAAAACCCGCATTCTATTACTAAATATTACAAAGACAAGATAAAAGTTAATAGACTTTCAAAGGAAGCTTCAATAATAAATATATCTATAGAAGGGGAGGACTTGGTTAAAGAAACAGAGTTTTTGAATAAGCTTTGTGAAAATTATATTCAAGATGATTTAAATACTAAAAATCAAGTTTCTACTAACACTATTAAATTTATAGATCAACAATTAATAGAAATTAAGGATTCTTTAAATTTAATTGAAGCACAATTACAGATTTTTAAGAAAAATAATGGAGTAGTTCAAATAAGTGTCGAATCAGAAAATTTCTATGGTGATATTAAAGATTTACAAAATGAAAAATCTAAATTTTTAATTGAAAATAAATATTTCAAATATCTTTCAGATATTCTGAACAAAAAATCATCCTTTGAAGATATAATTGTCCCTGTTTCTTATGGAATATCGAATAACCTATTAAATGATTTAATTACACAGTTAGTTGACTTACAGCTAGAAAGAGATTTACTGAATCCTAACGGTACACTTATAAACCCTGTTGTTTCAGAGCTTAATGGTAAGATTGATAGATTAAAAGGTACACTTAATGATATGATTTCTAATTTGAAATCTAAGAATAGTATCTTGATAAACGACTTGACAAAGCGAATTAAAGTCTCCGAAGAAATGCTTAAAACACTGCCTAGTGTCGAAAGGGAACTCATAAATATTGAGAGACATTACGAATTGAGTGAAAACATCTATTTGCTTTTAATGACTAAAAGAACCGAGGCTGGCATATTAAGTGCTGGGAATGTGTCAGATGCCAAAATTGTAGAGCCAGCAATTATTCAATCAGGAGTGTTATTGTCCCCTAATAAATCACAAAATAATATTCTAGCATTATTGATAGGAATATTTTTGCCCTTTACAGTATTTACTCTTATTGAGCTGTTTTATACAAAAATAACTAGCTCTAACGATATCGAAAAAAATACTAAAATTCCATATCTAGGTTATGTAGCCAGTAATAATACGGGTTTTGATTTGATAGTTAATGAAAAACCTAAGTCTAGGATTTCAGAATCCTTCAGAAATATTAGGTCAAATATCGAATTCATCTTGCCTAAACATAATTTTGGTAAGACAATGTTATTTACTTCATCAATTAGTGGTGAAGGAAAAACCTTTTGCGCTAAAAATCTTGCTACAGTATATGCTATTTCTGGAAAGAAGACTATCATTATTGGTGCTGACTTAAGAAAACCAAAAATGTATTTAACCTTTACTGATCAAAATGATGTTGGTTTATCAACTTTTCTTTCTGGTCATTCTACTAAAGATGAAATCATTCAAAATTCTAAAATTGAAAACCTAGATTATATTACTTCTGGGCCTATACCTCCTAATCCAGCAGAATTATTAGGGAGAGATAAAATGAAATCATTCATTGATGAACTTAAAAATGAATATGATTATGTTATTATAGATTCTCCTCCTGTATTTATTGTTTCGGATTCAATGTCTCTTATGGAGTTTGTTGACTTAAATGTTTATGTATTGAGACAAAACTATACTAAACGCGAATTATTAAATTATGCAAATAGTTTTTATGATTCTGATAAAGTCAAAAACATATCTTTAATTTTAAATGATGTGGATTTCTCTAATAATTACGGTTATAATTATGGCTATAACTATGGTTACAATTATGGCTATAATTATGGATACAATTATGGTGGCGGATATTATGATGAAGACTAATGAGGATTTTTTATTATATCCAGTTTTTTACTTCACTTTCTTTTTATCGTTCATTAAGACTTTTATTCTATTTTACTTCTCATAATAGAACGGATGTTTTTTATTATTATCCTCAGCATTTTAATACTAAATCTGAATATCCTTTATCTCTTTCGCCATTAATTAAAAGCACTGAGAATAACCGACTTTCTTTTTTGGTAATTGAAGAGCCTAATATCTTTGTTAGAGAAAGCCGTTCTAAAAAGGCAGTACCCATTGATTTTATATGGATTTTGGTATTATTTTTAAGAAAGTTTTACAGGGGTAATGATTATAATCTAATAGACGTTAAAATTGGTAAACTTTTGTCAAAGGTATTACTCATAAATCGTGATGTTAAAAACATAATAACTGTCTCTCAAAGTTTTCAATCTATTTTTAGAGGTATGTTTCCCAATGCTAATCTCTATGATTATCAGCATGGTTTAATTTCATCAAAATATTATGGTTATATAAATGGAAACTCCATTGCTCAACACATCACAAATAATCAATCAAATGTTTTGCTTTATGGTCAAGGGTTTAAGAATAAGTTGTTGAATATTAGAGGAGGGGAGTACTTTCAAAATCATTCCTTTGTCATTGGATCTATCTACGATGAATACAAAAAACCAAGAGAATCATTTAATGGAAATGTATTGTTTACTTTACAATTTACAGAAAGTCATTCCTATGAGTTTAATAAATTTCTATTGAATAAAACTATCGAATTATTCGAAAAAATTAAGTCTAGTAAATTAAATTTAACCATATATCTAAAATCGCACCCTAGATTTGATAAAAATGTTGACACTAAGATGTTATACGAATATAATTTTGTTAAGTGTGCACCTGTAAATTTAAAGGATTGTTTTAAAATTTGTAACCTACACATTACGGAGTATTCCTCAGTGCTTTTCGATTCTATTATTGAAGGAGTACCTACTTTATTAACAGCATTTTCTGAAGAAATGAATATTTATGAAAGGGAATATTCTTTTACTAGCTGTAAATTAAGTCTAATTGATAACTTTAATAAAATCAATAACGACAATTTCTATAAAAAAATAATTGATGAGCAAGTTAAATGGTCAAAGGAATTGTATCAACCTTTTGATGAAAAATATTTCATAGATTTAATAAAATAAGATGATTGATTATATAGTAATAACGCCATTTTTTCCAAGCAAGGGTTCTTTTAGGGGTTCTTATTTGTTGGATCAGGCTAAAGCTATAAAATCCAATTCAAATCATAAATTAACCGTAATTATATTATCCTCTTTTTTTAAGAAATCAGATGAAAATTATACTATTGAAGGAGTTAATTGTATAACGTTTAAACTTCTAGATTTACCTTCTTTTATTTTTCCAGGTATTTTTCATTCTATAAATCTATCTAGGTTTAATATCTTTTTGAAAAAAAATGGCTTAACTCCTAATGATAAGTCTATTATTCATGGACATATTAATTATCCATCCTTAAATTTTTTAGAGTTCTTTTCTAAGAAATATAAATGCAAAACAATTTTGCAGCATCATGGTTTAGATATATTGCAAACGCAGACAGGTTTAAGATTACCATTTTTAAAAAACATACAAAATAAAATCATTTTAAAGCGATTTAAAAGCCTTTCGACTTACATAAGTACACATATTGCAGTTAGCAGTGTTGTCAAGGCAGAGCTAATTAAAATCGTGCCAAAACTAAAGAATCGTTTATATGTATGTGTTAATGGTGTAGACACCTCCAAATTTTATGTTGACTCACTAAAAAAAACAAAAAATTCAAAGTTTATCATTGGATGTGTTGCAAATTTTTGGGAACTAAAAGATCATATTACTCTTTTAAAAGCGGTTAAAATATTAAATGATGAAGGTGTTAAAAATATACACCTAAAGTTAGTTGGAAATGGAGAAACGTTTAAGCAATGTTTTGAATATGTTAAGAATAACAATATAGACTGTGAATTTGTAGATGAAATAAAGCATAGTGAATTACGTACATATTATAATCAATTAGATTTGTTTGTACTTCCTTCAAAATACGAAGCTTTTGGATGTGTATATTTGGAAGCATTAGCTTGTGGAGTGCCATTTATTGGAGTGAAAAACCAAGGTATAGAAGATGTTGTTCCTGATGGTTTGAAAGATTTTCAGCTTGTAGAAAAGAATTCTCCAGTTGATTTATCAAAATTGATTTCCTACTTTTATTCAAATAAGTTGACTATTAAATTTGATGAAAAATACAACATTGATAATACTATTAGACAAATGTTAAATCATATAAATAATCAATAGCGCAGATATGAATAACATTATAAAATATTTAGCTTTTATTTTTCTGATAAATAATATTGTATTTAGTATAAGTGGGTTTTATGATTATGCAGAATCGTTTTTTCTAATCTTTATGGGAGCTTCCTTATTGGTTGTAATGTATTCAGTTAACATTTTGAAGAATGTGATTTTTGATAAATCATTTCAATTATTTTTCATATTAAATTTCATAAATCTAGTATATTATCTTTTTATTGAATTGGGAGATTTTGAATCTTTTAAATATTTATCTGCAAGGTTTGTACAATTCTCTATTTTTTCAATTTCTATTTATTCTTTAAAAGAAGATTTTCCATCAAAGTTTATTAAATTTTTGAAAATCATTACAATAGGATCTTTGTTCATATCATTACTATTCAACTTTCCAAATTTTGAGTCTAGGTATATGGGTATTTTTTTCAACCCAAATGAATTTTCTATTATCATGGTAATAGGTTTCGCTCTTATTCTCTTTACAGAAAATAAAACCACAATTAATTATTTGATTCTAACACTATTCTTGCTTGTTATCGTTTTATCTGGATCTAGGTCAGCAATTGTAGGTCTTAGTCTTGCCATTATTACCTACGTCCTTCATTATAAATCAAGGAATTTAAATAATATTATTTTCATTGTATTAACTATGATAGCCTTCTCTCTTTTGGGCGGTCAAAATAATGCTATTCAAAGAATGTTTGATGTAGACTTGCTTGTTAATAGAAGGTATGAATACCTATATGCAATTGATACTTTTTTACAAAAACCAATATTTGGTCATGGACTAAAGAATTATGCTTTTATCGATTTTTCATTAATTCAATTTAATGATGTACAAATTGATTTTGGTGCTCATAATGGATACCTTTCAATATTAGTACAATACGGTATCATTTTTTCAATAATATTCTTCTGTGTTTTTATCTATTTCCTAAACAAAATTTATAAATCTAAAATTGAAGCTTTTGGAGAAAATATTTTGCAAACCAAGTTTTTGTTTTTTTTAATTTCATACACTTTAGTTAATGGAATGTTTGAAAATACCCTTATCGGAATTAATTTTTTTCAGAGTAATTTGTTATGGATTACTTTAGCTTATTTATTATTTGTTTTATATCATAAAGATGAAAGTAATAGCATTTCTGACTGAACCAGCTTCATATACAATTGATTTGGTTAAAAATGTTCATATACCTAATCATATTTCGTATAAATTTTTGTTTGACCTATCTTACACTAGATTAGAATCAAAACTAATTAATAATGATGATTTATTTTTGAATAAAATACCTATTGTAAGTCGTTTTCAAACAATTAGAGAAGACTATATAAATCATGATGCTATTGTTTTTAATGGTTATGATTCTGTTTCTTTCCTCTTATTATGGTTGGTTCATATTTTCTCGAAAAATAAAAAACCCATTGCTATTGAGTCTGATACTCCTTTAAAAATACCAGCTAATTTTTTTAAACGAATAGTTAAAAGGTGGTATTTAAACTATTTATTTAAAAATCCATATCTACATGGATTAGCAGGAGGTAATAAGTCACAAAAGCAATTGTTTAGTCATTACGGAATGTCTTTTGAAAGAATTCATTTTTTACCAATGGTAGTTGATGTTAATCAATTTAATTATCTGCCTCAGAGAAAAAGACATACAAGGTTTTCGTTTCTTTTTGTAGGACGTTTCATTCCACTAAAACAAATTGAGTGTATAATTGATGAGTTTTTATTGAAATTTAAAAATGACAGTAGCGTACAGCTAATTCTTGTTGGAGATGGGGATAGATATTCTAACATTTTTGAAAACTATTCTAAATTTGAAAATGTCATATTCAAAGGACGATTATCGGGAAAGGCTTTACAAAAAGAGTTTGAATTGGCTCATGTACTTGTCTTAGCTTCTAATAATGAAAATTGGGGTTTAGTTATTAATGAAGCAATGTCTGCAGCTATTCCCGTGTTATCTAACATAGGAATTGGTGCTAATCATGATTTAATTGATGATAAAGATACTGGCCTTACGTTTGATTCATCGATTGAGGGAGATTTGGCTAATAAGATGAATATCATATATAAAAATAAAGACTTGTATCAAGTATGCTCAAAAAATGCATATTCACTAATGCATGAGCATTGGAATTTTAATCTTTATTCAAAACAATTAAAATTGGCATTATCTAAAATGATAAATGAAAAATAAACTGAGAAATATTTTACTTCAGCTAGGCTCGTTTTTATATTCTAATAAGGATAGTAAAGTTTTATTTTATCATGATATTCATAAAGCTAACACTTATAGCCAGACATCAACGTCTTTAGATCTCTTTAAGGAGCACATTAAGATAATCAGAGCTGAATCCTTTGAAATTGTTTCAGAGATAACTAGAAAAGAAAATCAAATTAAATTGCAACTTGATGATGGTTATAAAGGTGTTTATGACTGTTTGGAGTATTTAATTGAAGAAAAAATACCGATTGAGATTTTTATAATCACTTCTGAAATTGGTAATCCAAACTTCTTAAATGAAGAGCAAATTTTAGAGCTTTTAAATAGTGGGTTAGTAAAAATATCATCTCATTCTCATTCACATTTAGAGTTAAATCAGATAGATAAAAAGTCTCTCAAATATGAGTTGGAAAAATCGAAAGAAATTATAGAAAGTTTAACTAAAACAACAACAAATTCTATTTGTTATCCTTTAGGTAAATTTTCAAGTCAAGTGATTAAGGAGTGTTCGTTATCAAATTATGAATTTCAATATTCATCATTAGCAGGTTCTTATTATGATAATCCCTTTGAGAATGTATATAGAAGAAACCTTGTTCAATTTGCAAATACTAAAGAGTTGAAATTAGTACTTAAAGATGCTAATTCTATTTTTAATAAATTGTATTTTGCGAAGCATTTCTCAAGATGAAACTAGTTGTTGTTATACCATATTTTTATCCAGCCTATGTTTATGGCGGCGCTGTTTTTGCAGCATATCATTTAAGTCATAAAACGGCTCAAAATGATGTTGATGTTGAAGTCATAACAACTAATTTAAATGGCAGTACTAAACTGGACGTAACACCTAATATTTTAACTTCACTTAATGGCTTTAAAGTTAAGTATTACAATAAATGTTTGATTCCTTTCTTTTCCTTTAAAATGATTTTTGGATTAGCAAATGATATTCTAAAAGCAGATGTTGTTCATATTCAATCCATTTATTCTTTAAGTACTCCTTTTGCTTTATTTCATTCATATATTCAAAAAAAGAGCACTTTACTTTCTCCAAGAGGGAGTTTAACCACTTATTCATTTAAACATAGGGGAATGATGAAAAAATTGTGGATAGCTTTTCTCATTAAGCCTTTTGCAAAGAGAATACATTGGCACGCCACTTCTCAAAAAGAAATAGATGATATCCGTCATTTTTTTCCTAATGCTAAAATTGAATTAATACCTGATGGTGTTGATTTTGAGGAAATCAAAATAAAGCACGTTTGTAGTGAAAAGTGGCAAAATAGCTTTTACATTGCTTGTCTAGGAAGGATTCACAAAATTAAAGGCTATGATATTATATTGAAGGCTATGCCTGAAATAATAAAATCCCTCCCTAAACTAAAGCTATTCATAGCTGGAATGGATGAAGGAGAGTTAGATAATCTTCAGCGATTGACATTAGAATTAAACATTGAAAACAATGTAGAGTTTCAAGGTCCTTTGGAATCAGATGATAAAAATTGTTTTTTGAAATATGCACAGTGTTTAGTAATGCCTTCTCATACTGAAAATTTTGGGATAGTAGCAGCTGAGGCTTTGAATCAAAAAACACCTGTTATTGCATCAAAGCATACTCCATGGGGTGTATTAGAAACTAAGCATGCCGGTTTTCACATTGACAATACGCCACAGGCAATGACCAAAGCCGTAATCACCTTATTACAAGATGTTGAATCTTATAGAAAAAATACACGCCATGTTGTTGAACAATTTTCATGGGATAAAATAGCCGAAAGTTATAAATCAACTTTATTAAAAATATCTAAAAGCTAAAAAGTTATTTGATGAGAATATTATTGGTCGATAATTACGATTCTTTTACATTCAATTTGTTTCATCTAATACAGGGCAAAGTTTCTTCAATTGATGTAGTACGAAATGATAAACTCGATTTTGATAAAGTTCATCAATACGATAAAATTGTTTTATCACCAGGTCCAGGCATTCCGTCAGAAGCTTCAAAACTTAAACCTTTAGTAGAGATTTTTTCAATGTCTAAGAGTATTTTAGGAATTTGCTTAGGTTATCAAGCGATAGGCGAGGTGTTTGGCTGTAAAATGCTCAAAATGAGCAATGTAATGCATGGTTCTAAATCTTTTTTGACGACTTATGACACCGATGATTACTTATTTAAAGGTTTAAAAAATCCAATTCAAGTTGGACATTACCATTCATGGATTCTTGACGATAAGACGATTTCTAGTAATATAAAAGTTATAGCCGAGAGTGAGAACTTAATTATGGCAATTACTCACAAACAATACGATGTGAAAGGTTTACAGTTTCATCCAGAATCTATTCTAACTCCCCAAGGAGAAAAGATTCTAGATAATTGGTTGGCTTATTGATAGTCGTACCAATCTTTTTTCTTTTCCCATTTTAAATCTTGTAATACCGAAGCTTTTACTCTAATTGTGAAGTTATAGCTCTGTCTAAATCCAAAAGGAATCCATTTTACCAACATTTCCCAACAATGTAAATCTCTATATATATTTAATGATGTGTAACTCAAGTCTTTAGCGTCAAAATCATATCCAGAGTTAAAACCAATTTTCCATTTGTCAGTAAGTTTAAGATCTCCTGAAAAATTTAGAGATTGATTTAATTTTTGAGTTATTGATTGTTTATTGTAATTCATGGTATAATTCACGCTTAAGTTCCAAGGAATATCAAAGTCTACGTAATCAAGCCAATGTGTAATATCGTTTTCTTCCTTTTTAGCACCTCCATTTAATCTAAAATTTAAACTTGTACTGGCATTTGTTAATCTAGCAGGCAAATAGGTATCCGAAAAATAATATTTATTGACTCGGCTACCATTTATATTTTGATATGGGTCATAAGTGCTACTAAAAGTGATGTCAAACTTATTAAACAATCGTGTTCTACCATTAATTAAAACATTGCTGAACTGCATAGAGTCAGCTAGGAAGTTATAACTTGTTGAAACATTTAGACCTTCTAATAGTTTTATTTTCTTGATAGGGTTAATAGTATCTTTCGATAGTGTTTTCATTTCAAGTATGTTCCCTAATGAGAAACGCATAGATCCGTTTGATTGGCTCCCTGGTGATCCATAAATACCATTTTGATAATAAGAGTACTGTTGAGTGTTTCCTAGGCTGTCAATCTGAACTTCATCGAAAAAGTTAAAATTATTAGCTGAAAAATCTGGAGAATAGCTCAATGAAACGGAAGGACTTAATACATGCCTAATTGCCTTTACTTTTTTACCATTAAAATTAAACATTCCATAAAGCTTTGTGCTAACTGATAAACTGTAGGAGTAATTAAATGCTCTATAAAAGCCATTAACAGTGTCTGTGTTTAATTGATTGTTTATCCATTGTTTTTCTGTTCTATCAAAATACCATCGTTCACGATAACTAAATGATGGGGATAGATTGAAGTATTTGAATGCAGTTAATGAAGTTGATACTGGAACATTATGTACAATACCATTTCTAAATTTTGTTAAGGTAGAAGGCTGAAAAAGTAAACTATCAGCAATAGAAATTGTATTTTTAAAATTACTAGAATAATTTACGGATAATTTATCGTACCATTTGGGTTTATTACTTTTATTAAAGCGCTTTAAGGGATAAAAACGGTTTAAGTTAAAGGCTACTTCAGGCAAACTTAAATCTACTTGTTTTGAAAGGGTATTTTGACTGTGTCTAAGATTCATAGACAACGCCGATGACTTCCAATTTCTAGAGTATGATAAGTTAGATTGAAAAGTATTGCTTAAATAGTCTTTATCAGAAAAAGAGTTGTTTTGTTGATAAGAACTACTACCAGCGTTTATATTTGCTGAAAAACGTCTGTTCAGATTAGCTTTAGCATCTTGTTGATGTTTCCACCTAATAAAAAAGTCTCTTTTATCGGTATTGTTACCCACTAAAGGATTACCATTTTTAAGGCTTGAATAACTTAAATTGAAATTTCCTTGATATCGATATCTCTTTTTATAATTTGAATTGGCTTTTAAATTCCAAGATCCTTTAGTATAAATGTCGCCAATAATTGATAAATCCATGTAATCACTAATAGCAAAGTAATAGCCTCCATTTCTAAGAAAAAAACCTTGATTAGAAGATTCACCATAAAAAGGAAAGATGATTCCTGAACTCTGTTTCTTCTGATTTGGAAAGAATCCAAAAGGAATTGCTAATGGAGTAGGAACACCACCAAACTCAAGCACTGCTGGACCAGTAATAATCTTTTTGTTAGGAATGGTCTTAATTTTATTTGCTTTAATAGAAAAATGAGGTATTTCAGCATCGCAGGTGGTATACCTTCCTTTGGAAGTGTAAACAACATCGTCGGGATTTTTCTTCACTTTTTCTCCAAGAATATAACTGTCACCCTCTTGAGTACGAACTTCTTTTATTATTCCTTTCTTAGTGTTAAAATTATATGTTATCTCTTTAGATGTAAAACTTTTTCCATCTTCAGTAAATACAGGAAATCCATATTTTTCTCCAGTACTATCATTAACTAGGCTTTTTGCAAAAACAATATTTTTATCTGAATCGAGTTCAATGTATGCGGCTCTAAGTGTTATTGATCCGTATTTAATTTCAGCATTATTATATAAAAACACTTTGTTGTGTTCAATATCATAATCGATAGAATCCTGAGCAGAGCTTATCACTTGTTCTTCAATTTTATCTTCTGAAATTAAATCAGAACTAATACTCAGAGAATCGCTAATAACTTCTTGTGCATTGCTTGTTGAAAAAACAAATAATGAGAATAAAGAGTAGCACATAAAATATGCTACTTTTGAGATTGATTTTGAAATGTAAAGATGGTTTTTCAACTACACTTGTATTTGGATTCAAAACTAATCATTTCTACTATTTTAAAAGCTTGATATTATGAAACGCTATAATTTTATATTTCTTGTTCTGATATCACTCTTTTTTGCTGATGCTACTTTAGCTCAAAAAAGTGTTGTTCAAGCTATTGTGCTAGATGCAGGACACGGAGGTAAAGATCCAGGTGCTTTGGGAACCGGACGGTATTCTAAATCAGAAAAACACATTGCCTTAGAGGTTACTCTTAAGGTAGGAGAGTACCTCAAGGAGGCATTTCCTGAAATGAAAGTCATATATACGAGAACAGGTGATACTTTTCCTACACTAAAGGATAGAACAGATTTGGCCAACAATTCTAATGCCGATTTATTTATTTCAATTCATTGTGACTCCTTTACTAAGTCATCAGCAAAAGGCAGTTCATCCCACGTTATGGGCTTACGCTATACAGAAGCAAATTTAAGGGTTGCACAAAAGGAAAATTCTGTGATTTATCTTGAAGATAATTATGAAGAAAATTATGATGGTTTTGACCCTAACTCACCAGAAAGTATAATAGCATTTTCACTAAGTCAGACTACTTACTTGGATCAAAGCATACTAATCGCTCAGAAAATTCAAGAGCAATTTAGAGAAAGAGTTAAACGAACCGATAGAGGGGTTAAGCAAACACCCTTATGGGTTACTAGAGCAACATCTATGCCCAGCGTTCTAGTTGAATTGGGTTTTATATCAAACCCTAATGAAGAAGACTTTTTAAACTCTGAAAATGGACAATCTTACATGGCTTCTGCTATTTTTAGAGCTATCAAGGAATATAAAAATGATCTAGAATTACCTTCAAATAATCTAGAAAGCCCAGCAATTGTAGCTAAGGATATGGTAGATTCGACAAAGTTATTTGCAAATAATGAAACGACACAAAAAGGTGTTATATTTAAAGTCCAAATTAAAACCTCTTTACAACCGAAAGAATTCTCATCTATTTTAGATTATAACGTAGATGTATTCAAAGAAAGTAACATGTATAAATACACAATAGGTAATGAGATGCAATTGGAAAAGGCAAAGGAAATTCAACAAATTGCAGTTGAAAATGGCTATAAAGATGCTTTTATCATAGCATTTTTAAATAACAAAAAAATAGGCATTTCTGAAGGTATAAATTATCAAAATCAAGAATAATGAAAGCAGAATTAAAAATAGGTATTATAGGTATTCTCTCTATTTTGTTACTTATCTGGGGAATTAGTTTTCTAAAGGGTAATAATATTTTTAAAAATTCTAATGAATACTATTCTATTTATAATAATATTGATGGTCTTGAGTCTTCAGCTCCTGTACGAATAAATGGTTTGACGGTTGGAAATGTAACTGAAATATACTTTCATCCTAATAATTCAGGAGACATCATTGTTCAATTTACTTTAAATGATGACATTAGATTTCCTAGAAATACAGTTGCTAGAATTTATAATTCGGATATAATGGGGACTAAAGCTGTTCAGTTAATTTATGGCAACTCTAATCTGTTTGCATCTCCCGGTGATACTCTTTACGCAGAGATAGAAGATGGCCTCAAAGATGAAGTGAACAAACAAGTACTTCCATTAAAAAATAAAGCAGAAGAGCTCATTTCATCTATTGATTCTGTTATGACAGTAATTACTACTGTATTGGACAAAGATGCTAGAGAAAGTTTATCAGGCAGTTTAAGAAGCCTCAACAGAACTTTTAGCACTATGGAGTTGGCGATGGTAAAGTTGGATAGTGTAATTTATAAAAATGATTTGAGAGTGACTACCATACTTCAAAATGTAGAGTCAATTACCACTAACTTGCATAACAATAACGATATGATTGCAAGAACCTTAAAGAATTTCGAATCCATCTCTGATTCTTTAGCTAAATCGAATATTAAAAGTACAATCAAGAATTTAGATAAATCGTTATTTGAATTTGATAAAATTCTTCAAAAGATTGAAAATGGAGAGGGTACAATTGGTTTACTTCTTAATGATAAAGAAATGTATAATAATCTATCAAGTGCATCTAAACAATTAGACTTGTTGATTGAGGATATGAAAAAACACCCAAAACGTTACGTTACTTTTTCACTTTTAGGAGGTAAAAGAACAGCATTTGAATTAAAAAAAGATACCGTTAAATAACCATCATATATGGGATTAGAGCAAGTCATTTTTTTATTAGTTTTTATAGGTTTTTCATTCTTGTTTGCCAAGAATTTTAGAAAAATCATTCGTAATATAAATCTAGGAACAGATATTGATAGGTCTTCCAATTCGTCTGAGCGATGGAAAGTAATGGCTCGGGTAGCTCTTGGACAATCTAAAATGGTAACTAGACCAATAGCTGGGTTCTTACATCTATTGATTTATATTGGTTTTGTAATCATAAATATTGAAGTTATTGAAATCATCATTGACGGTATTTTTGGCACACACAGAATATTGGCTTTCTTAGGACCATTTTATTCATTCATCATTGGAGCATTTGAAGTTTTAGCAGCTTTAGTACTCATTGCTTGTGTCTTCTTCCTTACTAGGAGAAATATAATGCGTATTCCAAGATTTTTAAGTAAAGAGATGAAAGGATGGCCAAAAACAGATGCTAATCTAATTCTAGTATTTGAGATAATTTTGATGTTTGCTTTTCTTCTAATGAATGCTAGTGACTCTTTGCTAGTAGCTATGAATTCAGCACATTATACCGTAGATTTTGCAACACCTATCAGTCAATATTTCATTCCTTTAATTAGTGATTTTTCTGAATCCAGTCTGATTTTAGTAGAACGAATATGCTGGTGGTTTCATATTATAGGGATTCTTGCATTTTTGAACTACCTAGTTATTTCAAAACATTTACATATCATATTAGCCTTTCCAAATACATATTACTCTAACCTGAACGCAAAGGGGAAGTTTTCAAATATGGATTCGGTAACCAACGAGGTTAAAAAAATGCTAGACCCCAATATTGATCCTTTTGCAGCAACTGATGATGTAGCACCAGAACGCTTTGGTGCTAAAGACGTTCAAGATTTAAGCTGGATACAGCTTATGAATGCTTACAGTTGTACTGAATGTGGAAGATGTACCTCTGAATGTCCTGCCAATCAAACAGGCAAATTATTATCTCCCAGAAAGATAATGATGGACGTAAGAGATAGACTAGAAGAAGTAGGAAAGGGAATTGACAATGAAGGAGACAATTTTAACGATAATAAATCCTTACTAGATTCTATTTCAAAAGAAGAATTATGGGCTTGTACGTCCTGCAATGCTTGTGTAGATGCATGTCCAATAAATATTGATCCTTTATCTATAATTGTAGATTTAAGACGATATTTAGTGATGGAAGAATCAGCCGCACCGATGGAACTGAATACTATTTTTACTAACATGGAGAATAATGGTGCGCCTTGGCAATTCTCTATGTCAGACCGATTGAATTGGAAAGATGAATAACAAGATTAATTTAGAAGACAAAATTGTCGATGGACAGCACATAAGTCCAGTATTACCAGAACACGTAAAAAATTATATGATTGATATCGATGGCACTATTTGTGACGATATCCCTAATGAAGAGCCAGAACGAATGGCAACAGCAGAATTATATCCAGATGCTTTAGCAACACTAAACAAATGGTATGATCAAGGTCACATTATTACCTTTTTTACTTCTAGGATAGAAGAAAATCGAGAAGTGACTGAGAAATGGTTAAACAAACACGGTTTTAAATACCATGGTATGCTCATGGGAAAACCAAGAGGTGGTAATTATCATTGGATTGATAACCACTTAGTTAGAGCAACACGATTTGATGGTAAATTTACCGATCTTGTTGAGAAAAAAGTTACTATTCAAGTATTTGAAAAATAAGATATGAGTCAATTAACAGTACCTACAATGGCAGAGCTAATGGCCAAAGGAGAAAAAGCAGAAGTTCTCTTTTGGGTAGGTTGTGCAGGAAGTTTTGATGATAGAGCTAAGAAGATAACTAAGGCTTTTGTTAAGTTATTAAATAAAGCCAATGTCAAATTTGCTGTATTAGGTACTGAAGAAAGTTGTAGTGGTGACCCTGCAAGACGAGCAGGAAACGAATTTTTGTTCCAAATGCAAGCCATGGCAAACATCGAAGTTATGAATGCCTATGAAGTACAAAAAGTAGTAACCGCTTGTCCGCATTGCTTTAATACCTTGAAAAATGAGTATCCTGATTTAGGGGGTAATTATGAAGTTGTTCATCACACTCAATTATTAAAAGAATTGCTGGATAATGGTAAACTAACTATTGAAGGGGGAAGTTTTGAAGGAAAGAAAATCACTTTCCACGATCCTTGTTATTTGGGTAGGGCTAACGATGTGTATGAAGCACCAAGAGAACTAATTCAAAGGCTAGATGCCGAATTGGTAGAAATGAAGCGTTGTAAAGCCAAAGGCCTATGTTGTGGCGCTGGTGGTGCTCAGATGTTTAAAGAGCCTGAAAAAGGTAATAAGGACATCAATATTGAACGTACAGAAGACGCTTTAGCTGTAAAGCCTGA
>TARA_Y100000385_G_scaffold290474_1_pt1 | contig 39339 bp, 38 predicted proteins | sample TARA_Y100000385 | Tara Oceans TARA_Y100000385 (sample SAMEA2620980) | marine metagenome | biome: marine biome (ENVO:00000447); feature: surface water layer (ENVO:00002042); material: "saline water (ENVO:00002010), including plankton (ENVO:xxxxxxxx)" | depth 5 m
GGTAAATGGTTGTAGCAGTGTGATGTAGGTAGCTTGCCTTTTTTTATTCCTTACAGTTTGCTCAATTATTTTTATCTTAATCACACTTTAAAAACAGATTAAATGTCAAAAGTAGTTTTAATAACAGGCGGGTCTTCAGGGCTCGGAAAGTCGATTGGGGACTACCTAATTCAAAAAAATTTTATTGTATACGGCACCAGCCGTTCTCCTGAAAATTATCCAGATTCAAAGTTTCAAATTTTACAGTTAGATGTCACGGATCAGGCCTCAATTACATCATGTGTAGATGCGCTAATTTCAAAAACAGCAGCTATAGATATTTTGATTAACAATGCTGGTGTAGGCATTACAGGACCTTTAGAAGAAATCCCAACGATTGAAATGAAACGCAATTTTGAAACTAATTTATTTGGCCCTGTAAACATGATAAATACGGTTTTGCCTCACATGCGTCTTCAACAGTCAGGACTAATTATAAATATCACTTCAATTGCTGGTTATATGGGATTGCCTTTTAGAGGTATTTATAGCGCCAGTAAAGGTGCTTTAGAATTACTCACTGAGGCCTACCGAATGGAACTCAAGGGCACAAATATTAAAATGAGTAACATCGCTCCTGGAGATTTTGCAACCAACATAGCTGCGGGACGTTACCACGCCCCCCTCTTAGAAACTTCGCCTTATAAAATTCCTTACGGCAAAACACTAGAGTTGATGGATTCTCATGTAGACACTGGTAAAGACCCAATACTTGTCGCTAAGCTTGTTCACAGCGTCATTATCTCAAAAACGCCAAAAATTCATTACAAAGTTGGCGCTTTTTTACAAAAATTTTCAGTGGTTTTAAAGCGTGTTTTACCAGACTTGGTTTATGAACGTTTGTTGCTTTTATTTTATAAGCTGTAATGCTGCTAATATTTATTTAAGTTTCACTTGTCTATGTTTAAGATTAATTTAATTTTGTAAAACTAAAATAAAGCATATAAAGCATGAAATTTTTTATTGATACTGCAAATTTAGACCAAATTAAAGAAGCGCAAGACCTTGGGGTCCTTAATGGCGTTACTACCAACCCATCATTGATGGCTAAAGAAGGAATTACTGGGTCTGAAAATATATTAAACCATTATAAGGCTATTTGTGAAATTGTTGATGGCGACGTGTCAGCAGAAGTTATTTCAACAGATTTTGATGGAATGGTGAAAGAAGGAGAAGCTTTAGCAGCTTTACATCCACAAATCGTGGTTAAACTTCCAATGATTAAAGCAGGTGTGAAGGCTTGTAAATATTTTAGTGATAAAGGAATTAGAACCAATGTTACTTTGGTCTTTTCTCCAGGACAAGCTTTATTGGCAGCAAAAGCAGGTGCAACCTATGTATCCCCGTTTATTGGTCGTTTAGATGATATTTCTACTGATGGTTTAAATCTAATTTCTGAAATTCGTCATATTTATGATAATTATGGTTTTTTAACTCAGATACTCGCTGCTTCTGTACGTCATACAATGCATGTCATTGACTGCGCCAAATTAGGCGCCGATGTGATGACAGGTCCATTAAGCTCAATTGAAGGCCTGTTGCGCCACCCTTTGACAGATATTGGATTGGCGAAATTTTTAGAAGACTATAAAAAAGGGAATTAAAGCGCTCAATGCTTTTAAAAATACTCGAGGATGTAGTTTTTTACAGCCTTTTTTTATTGGTATAATTTTAGGGTTTCTTCAAAGGATGCATCAAAAAGATTAGAAGAAGCGTTTAATATAATACCCTCTTTGTTCACAATCAAAATCTTTTTAATGTAGTTTATTGCCAAGCGTTTTTTGGCAAAAGGGGGGTTAGAAAAGCGGTATTCATTTTCAATACTAAACTGATTGGTATAGATCATGTTTTTCCATACATTGGTGTGCATTGAATTGATATTAATTGCTACAAAGTCAATATTTTTAAATAATTTCTTAAGAGTATTTACTTTAATATGACTGTTTTCAAAGTGGTAGCGACTGGCGTTGTCCCAAAAATAAATGACCGTTGTTTTATCAAATATTGAATTAATATTGACAGTGGCATTGGTACTATCTAAGATTTCTAGGGCTGGTAATTTATAACCAGCTTGCAACCCCTGAGCATTTTTAAATAGATTTTTAATGTACGTTTTATCTTTTTCATTACTGCTCTTTTCTAAAAAAGATTGGTAGAGGATATAACTTTTTTCAATAGACTTAGAATTAGATATAAAATTTCGAGTCGTATACTTTAGTAAGTTATTTTTGATCATGGGATTGGTAACCAAGCTGTCAATTAGAACTAACTTATGTTCGGTATATTCTAAATTGTTAGTCGCTAAAGTGAAGTTTTTATTTACGGCTATCAATTGTTCAAAAGCAAGATTGTTGATGTGCGGAAATAAAAAATTATAATAGGGGTAGAAGTCTTTTAAGTCTTTATCGTTATAAACAATATCTTTTCTAAAATCATAAAAACTTGAAGGCAGGCCTTTAAAGTTACTGGGTTCAATACTCCCAAAATGTCTGTAAGGGTAGAGCTCCTTACGAGTAAAATAATGGTATTTTATACTTGATTTTGCAATTTTTTCAAATAATTTAGAATGGGGGTTATGGGTTAAAAACAGCTGTAAGTTTTTGGTGTCTTTAGAAATTAAAGCGTCAATGGTTTGGTGAAACTCTTGCGGATCTTGTGTGTATATAGCATTATTTTGGCTATTTTCAATTTCTAAGTTAGACAGTAAATCAATGAGATAATTATTTTTTTTAGCCCCAATGCCATTATAGGTAAGGGATCCATCAAAATCATGTGTGTTGATATGCATCATAATACTGTCATTAGCTTCCAGTAAAATAGATTGGTGTTTTCCTCCGTGAACAAACGAATAAACTCCAGGTGTAAAATGTGAGAAACGGTGTGAAAATTTATTAGCGGAACTGAGCAATAGAGTATCTACAGCCCCTTGAGGGTCGTATACAACCACATAATCATTGGTAGGATTTATAATATCACCACCTATAAACACTTCATTATTTTTTACTTCGCTATTGTTACAGCCAACTAAAAGAAACAGTCCAAGAAAGGTGTATATTGGTTTCATTTTAAAAAATTGCTAACAACTAATATCTTATACTTTCAAAAGTACGCTTAAGTTGAGTTTGTCCTTGTTAAGGCGTTGTTAAATTACAACTCTGTTTAATTTGATGGTTGAATTGATTTATTTACTTTTGCCAAAATTATTTTAAACAATGTTATCAGTTTCAAACTTATCAGTACAATTTGGAAAGCGCGTTCTTTTTGACGAAGTAAACACTTCTTTTAACTCTGGAAATTGTTATGGAATTATAGGCGCCAATGGGGCAGGTAAATCTACCTTCCTAAAAATTATAGCTGGCGTTCAAGAACCCACTTCTGGACATGTGCATTTAGAACCGGGTAAACGCATGTCCGTTTTGGAACAAAATCACAACCTCTACGATGATCATACGGTTTTAGAGACCGTAATTATTGGAAATAAACCACTTTTTAAAATAAAGTCTGAAATTGATGCCTTATACAATGATTATTCGGATGAAAATGCAGACCGTATTGGTGAGCTTCAAGTTCAGTTTGAAGAAATGAATGGTTGGAATGCAGACAGTGATGCGGCCTCGATGCTTTCTAATTTAGGAATTAAGGAAGCTCAGCATTATACCTTAATGAAAGATTTGGATGGCAAACAGAAGGTTCGCGTATTGCTAGCACAAGCATTATTTGGATCTCCTGATGTTTTAATCATGGATGAGCCCACCAATGATTTGGATTATGAAACCATAGCTTGGTTAGAACAATTTTTAGCAAATTATGACAACTGTGTCATTGTTGTATCACATGACCGTCATTTTTTAGATGCGGTCTGTACGCATATTTCTGATATTGATTTTAATAAAATCAATCATTTTTCTGGAAATTATACGTTTTGGTACGAATCTTCCCAATTAGCAGCGAAACAACGGGCACAACAAAACAAAAAGTCTGAAGATAAAAAGAAGGAGTTAGAAGAGTTTATTCGTCGTTTTTCCGCCAATGTAGCAAAATCAAAACAAGCAACTAGCCGAAAAAAAATGATTGACAAATTGGATGTAACTGACATTCGCCCTTCAAGCAGACGCTACCCCGCCATCATTTTTGAACGTGAGCGAGAAGCAGGGGATCAAATTCTGAATGTCGATAAATTAGCCTTTGATTTGGAAGGAGAGACTTTGTTTGACAAGATCGATTTCAATTTAAATAAAGGCGATAAAATTGTATTATATTCAAAAGATTCACGTGCAACTTCTGCCTTTTATGATATTATTAATGGCCAATCTAAGGCAAGCTCCGGCAAATTCCAATGGGGAGTGACCACGTCTCAGTCTTATTTACCTTTAGACAACAGTCGTTTTTTTAAGACAGCTATGAGTTTGGTAGATTGGTTGCGTCAATGGGCAAAGACTGAAGAAGAACGGGAGGAAGTTCATATTCGTGGGTTTTTAGGGAAAATGATCTTTAGTGGGGAAGAGGCCCTCAAGCAATCTAATGTATTGTCGGGTGGTGAAAAAGTACGTTGTATGCTCTCTCGCATGATGATGATGCGTGCCAATGTCTTAATGCTAGACGAACCCACCAACCATTTGGATTTGGAAAGCATAACCGCCTTCAATAATTCACTTAAAAACTTTAAGGGTACCGTTATTTTTACAACCCATGATCACGAGTTTGCGCAAACCTTAGCGACTCGCGTTATTGAAATTACGCCTAAAGGTGTTATAGATCGCTACACAAGTTTTGATGAATATATGCAAGACTCAAAAATAAAAGACTTGCGTTCAAAAATGTATTCCTAAGCTTCAATAGTGTAAGCTATAAAAAAAAGCATTCCATTTGGAATGCTTTTTTTAGTCTTGTTTATTGAAGTGAGACTTACCTGTTGAGCATCACCGGCATTACTAACATGGTCACAGTTTCACCTTCGTCCAGGCCATCAATAGGCGTGAGGATTCCTGCGCGGTTTGGCATACTCATTTCCAACTGTACTTCATCCGCATTTAGATTGCCCAACATCTCAGATAAAAAACGAGAGTTGAAGCCTATTTGCATATCGTCTCCTTGGTAATCGCAGGTCAAACGTTCTTCAGCTTTGTTGCTGTAGTCAATGTCTTCTGCGGAAATATTTAATTCAGCCCCCGCAATTTTTAATCGAATTTGATGGGTGGTTTTGTTAGAAAAAATAGACACCCTTTTTACTGAATTTAAAAATTGGTTGCGATTGATTGTTAAATGATTTGGATTTTCTTTCGGAATAACCGCCTCATAATTCGGATACTTACCATCAATCAATCGACAGATTAAGACCGAATTTTCAAAAGAAAATTTAGCATTAGAATCGTTGTATTCAACACGCACATCCTCATCACTTCCCGCAAGGATACCCTTTAAAAGATTCAAGGGTTTTTTGGGCATGATAAACTCAGCAGTTTCACTTGCTTTAACATCGGTACGAGAGTACTTAACTAATTTGTGTGCGTCTGTAGCCACAAAGGTTAAACTGTCTGTGGAAAATTGAAAAAACACCCCACTCATTACAGGACGTAAATCATCGTTTCCAGCTGCAAATATGGTTTTGGATATGGCAGTTGCTAAAATATCTGAACTGATAACAGTTGAACTCGCATTATCTAAGGAAATTGCTTTGGGGAATTCATCTGCACTGGCGTAAGCGAGCGCGTATTTTCCATGGTTAGAACTTATTTCAATAGTATTATTTTCCTCAATCACAAACGTTAGCGGTTGTTCAGGGAAAGTTTTAAGCGTTTCTAACAAGAGTTTCGCAGGTATTGCCACAGCACCTTCACTGTCACTTTCAACGGCCATTGTGGTCGCCATAGTCGTTTCTAAATCACTGGCAGAAACGGTCAATTTGGACTGTTGTAATTCAAATAAGAAATTATCTAATATAGGCAGGGAATTGGAATTGTTAATCACGCCGCCTAGGACTTGAAGTTGTTTTAATAAATAATTACTGGAAACTATAAATTTCATCTGTGATCTGTATTATTAATTTTATTAGTGTACTCTTACAAAGATATCTGTTTGACCTTAAATATTAAAAGAAACTTATTAACATTAGTTTGATAGTTTTTAGGGGTCTGAGTCTCTATATTGTAAGGTTTAATCTTTAAAAAAGCGAACAGAAATAGTATCCATCATATTTAAGCCTAACAGGGTAGAGGCACTGCCAACGGTTGCTAAATTACTTCTGTACACTGCAATTTCAAGATAGTTGGAGGAATTAAACACCACCAGACCCTGTCCTTCATTGTTTCGGGATTCCAAAGGAATGTTAAAATCTACGATATCACTGTAGTGCTCGTAAATATGTTTGAATTTGTGATTTCTTGCTGAAATTTCAAAGCGCCGCCCTTTTTGAACCCCTTCAAAAAAGCGTTTTTTGATATTTGTTATCACATTTCCGTAGTGGTCAATATAAATTACGTTACCGATGAGTTGGCTCGCATCATCTTTTACAATTGGACTTATATTTTTAATTGGCTTTATAGCAGTAATTACTTTGCCGATGACCTCTAAGGTACCTCCGCGCGCAATGTGTGCTGCCACTTTAACAAAAACATCTAAAACAGGGAAGCTGCTTGCTATTTTATCATGAATGTTTATTTCTACAATTTTTTGGGGGTTTATTTCTGAACAAATCATGCTCATAATTCCGTTGTTTGCACAGATAAAATAGTGGTCATTTAACTGCACTACAATATGTTTGTTTTCTTCACTTATTTCAGAATCGACGCCAATAATGTGAATGCTGCCAATGGGAAAACTGCTAAAAGCATTTTGAATGACATAGGCGGCTTCTAAAATACTAAAAGGCGAAATATCATGTGAAATATCAACAATTTTAGCATCAGAGATTTCAGACAACAAAGCACCCTTTACAGCGCCTCTAAAGTGGTCTTTAACTCCGAAATCAGTTGTCAATGTGATGATGGCCATGAGCGCAGCGAATTGTTTTTAAAGTAAACTTGTAAAAATTCGTTTTTTTTAAGCTATACAAACCTACACAATTTTTATTTTAATTTTTTATTAACAGTCCTAAAAATTATACTAAAATGTCACTACTTTTATAAAATAAATATAATCATGTATCCACTAAATCGCAGACCCCTTTGAATGAATTAAATATTGAATTAACTGACATCTCTCCAAAAGAGTTTTTTGGAACCCAAAATAATAATATCAAGCTTTTGAAAACCTATTTTCCAAAGCTAAAAATTGTAGCTCGAGGCACTAAAATTACCGCCTTTGGAGCCCCTGAATTATTAGCAGAATTTGACAAGCGGCTAGCAATGCTGTTTAGTGAATTTCAAAAATTTAATAAATTAGATGACAATATGATAGAGCGCGTTCTTAGCAGCGATTCCATAGAAGAATATGAATCTTCCAAAAAAAGTGGTGAAGTGATCGTTCATGGTGTCAATGGGCGTAAAATAAAAGCGCATACTGCCAATCAACGCCGCTTGGTGGACAGTGTTCGTGACAATGATATGGTTTTTGCCATTGGACCTGCAGGAACTGGTAAAACCTATACTGGCGTGGCCTTGGCTGTAAAAGCGTTAAAAAATAAAGAAGTAAAACGTATTATTTTAACCCGTCCAGCTGTTGAGGCAGGGGAGAACTTAGGGTTCTTACCCGGCGATTTAAAAGAAAAGTTAGACCCTTATATGCAGCCACTTTACGATGCTCTGCGAGATATGATCCCCCATGAAAAACTAGAACAGTATATCGAAAACGGTACCATTCAAATCGCGCCTTTGGCATTTATGAGAGGTCGGACTCTAGATCATGCTTTTGTTATTTTAGACGAAGGTCAAAACACAACCCATGCTCAAATGAAAATGTTTTTAACCCGTATGGGTAAAAATGCGAAGTTTCTTTTAACGGGCGACCCTGGTCAGATTGACCTTCCTCGACGCACTATTTCTGGACTTAAAGAAGCCCTTTTAATACTTAAGGATATTAAAGGCGTGGGGATGATTTTTCTTGATGATAAAGACGTTATACGCCATAAGTTGGTCAAAAAAGTTATTGAAGCCTATAAAAACATTGAAAATCGAGATTAAATTATAAGCATGAGTCAGACCATTACAGATACAAGTTTTAAATTTCCAAACCAATCCAATCTCTATAAAGGAAAAGTTAGAGAAGTGTATACATTGAGTGGTGCTCTTTTAGTCATGGTGGCCACAGATCGATTGTCTGCTTTTGATGTTGTCATGCCTAAAGGCATTCCCTACAAAGGACAAATTCTAAATCAAATCGCCACTAAAATGATGGAAGCAACTGCTGATATCGTTCCCAATTGGTTGGTTGCTACCCCAGATCCCAACGTGGCTATTGGCCAATTATGTGAACCTTTTAAAGTAGAAATGGTCATCAGAGGCTATATGTCTGGGCATGCAGCACGTGAATACAAATCAGGTAAACGCCTTCTTTGTGGCGTAAATATGCCCGAAGGAATGAAAGAAAATGATGCATTTCCAACCCCTATTATCACTCCAGCAACCAAGGCTGAGATGGGAAATCACGATGAAGATATTTCTAGAGAAGCGATCCTTAAAAGAGGTATTGTTTCTGAATCAGATTATACAGTTTTGGAAGAGTATACACGTAAACTGTTCCAAAGAGGCTCTGAAATTGCCGCTTCTAGAGGGTTGATCTTAGTCGACACAAAGTATGAATTTGGCAAAACTAAATCAGGTCAAATTGTTTTAATAGACGAAATACACACACCTGATTCTTCACGTTATTTCTATGCGGATGGCTATGAAGAACGTCAGGCTAATAATGAACCCCAAAAGCAGCTGTCTAAAGAATTTGTTCGTCAATGGCTAATCAGCCATGATTTCCAAGGTCTTGAAGGGCAGACTCCTCCTCATATGAGTGCCGATTACATAGAAACCGTAAGTGCGCGCTATATAGAGTTGTATGAAAACATTACGGGGGAAACTTTTATAAAAGCGAATGTTCAAAACATACAAGAGCGCATTGAAACCAATGTGCTTAATTATTTGAAGACTGTATAAGCGATTTTAGCCGCCTAGTAAGCCTTTTAATACTAAGGAACAATACTGTTTTTATTTTTTTCAAATGGATCGCAATAAAGCTTACAAACAACAAAAAACCAAGCGCACCCAAAATAGCTTCTAAGGGGTTTAGATTTTTACCTAAAATTCGATTGAGTCCCAGACCGGTAAAACTGCCGTATAATACTATGAAGTGCAGTACGTAGATGGCCAATGTTTTCTGTCCAATTTTTAAAACAGTAGGCTGTTTCAAATAGGCTTCAAAGGCATAAAATAAACCAAATATAAGCAAGACATTTCCCAGCCTAATAAATAAATAATTGAAATTAGCGACTTCAACTAGTAAACTCCAATTGCTCAGATCGGCTAGTCCTAAAAAGAAGGGTGTCGCAGCATATACTAAGGCAAATCCAGTGACAAAGAAGCCTGTTATCAGCGCCACCTTAAACTTAGTGCGGGTGAGGTATCCATAAAAAAGAGTCGCAATAAAGGCTCCATAGGCCATGTATCCAAACCATGGAATAATGGTAAATACAGAGCCGTTTGCCTTGGTGAGGTAGTTGGCGAAAAATAGGGGAATGCCGGCCGCTGCATACTCTCTGTAAAGCGGTTCACCAATAAAAATAAGCGTGGCGCTGCAAAATAGCAGCATTGAAAATAGCAGTGTTTTTTTTTGAGATATCAGGTATAAACACACGATCAGTATTAAGGAGAGCCCAATACATTGCAAAACATCAATAACCATAAAGTAAGTCCCAAAACTTCCCCCACTTAACCACCTTAAAATTGGCAGCCGTAGTGCATAACCAATTCCAATCAACATTAGACCGCGAACAGCTCCTTTGCGAATTCTTAAATTTTGATTTCCCTTTTCTTTAGCCTTGAGCAATAGGTAGGTAAAAATCAGTCCTGAAATTGTAAAAAACACTGGAGCTGTAATGCCTCTAAAATACCACCAAGTAGAGTAAATTATATTGCTATTGTCTCTATATTCAGAGGCTAGCAGCGTATCTATAAAATGCCCCTGAAGCATCATCAATATAGCGAAGGCTCTTAGGGTATCAATAAAATAGAGTCGTTTAATTTGCAAAAATTGTTATTTATCGACAAAGTTAGCACATATTAGTTTGTAAGTTGTACATTTATATTTGCTAGACCAATTTTATTTTTATTTATTATATAAATTTTAACTCCAATGGGGACCTACCACATAAAAAACAACAGTGCTTATATTCAAAATTACAAAACCTCTATTGAAGATCCTGAAAGCTTTTGGGGCACAATTGCCCAAGACAATTTTTCTTGGAAACGTCCATGGAACCGCGTTTTAGACTGGGATTTTTCAAGTCCAAAAGTAAGCTGGTTTCAAGGTGCTCAACTCAATATTACAGAAAATTGTATTGACCGCCACCTCGAAATTAATGGGGATAAAACCGCTATTTTATTTGAGCCCAACGATCCAAAGGCAGCTTCTGAGGCCATCAGCTATAAAGATTTACACAAACGCGTTAATAAATTTGCCAACGTCCTCAAATCCAAAGGTATTCAAAAGGGCGACCGTGTGTGCATTTATTTGCCAATGATTCCTGATTTAGCCATTTCTGTTTTGGCCTGTGCCCGTATTGGAGCGATTCACTCTGTGGTATTTGCGGGTTTTTCAGCCAGCGCTCTGGCGTCTAGAATTAACGACTGTGATTGTAAAATGCTTATCACGAGTGATGGGGGCTACAGAGGCGCAAAAACCATTGATTTAAAATCCATAGTAGATACGGCACTTTTAGACTGTGTCGGAATTGAATCCGTATTGGTCGCTCAACGCCTTTATTCCGATATACACATGCTTAAAGACCGGGATTTTTGGTTACAACCGCTCTTAGAGTCTGCCTCTGACATTTGTGAAGCTAGCATAATGAATGCAGAAGACCCTTTATTCATTTTATACACTTCAGGCTCCACAGGACAGCCTAAAGGCATGGTTCATACCACTGCAGGTTATATGGTCTATGCTGCCTATAGTTTTAAAAATATATTTCAATACGAGCCGGAAGACGTCTATTGGTGTACGGCTGATATTGGTTGGATTACAGGCCACAGTTATATTGTATACGGTCCGCTTTTAAACGGGGCGACTACTGTGATGTTTGAAGGGGTTCCTAGTTATCCTGATTACGGGCGTTTTTGGTCCATTGTTGAAAAATATAAAGTAACACAATTTTACACTGCACCAACTGCCATTCGCGCCTTGGCTAAAGAAGGTTTAAGCGTTGTTGATCCTTATGATATTTCATCTTTAAAAATTATAGGAACCGTTGGGGAACCCATTAATGAAGAAGCATGGCATTGGTACAATGACCATATTGGAAAGCGCCAATGTCCTATTGTTGACACTTGGTGGCAAACAGAAACAGGGGGGATTATGATTTCACCGATTCCCAACAGTTTTGAAGGGAAACCGACCTTTGCGACCCTGCCGTTTATAGGAGTACAGCCAGCACTTATGGACGAAAATGGAGTTGAGCTAGAAGCCAATTCTGTGGAAGGCCGTTTGTGTATTAAATTTCCTTGGCCATCGATGGCACGTACTATTTGGGGCAATCATAAACGCTATAAAGAAACCTACTTCTCGGCCTATGATCAAATGTATTTCACAGGGGATGGGGCGCTTAGAGATGAAAATGGACACTACCGTATTACAGGTCGTGTCGATGACGTGATTATTGTTTCTGGTCATAATTTGGGAACTGCGCCTATAGAGGATGCCATCAATGAGCATCCTGCGGTTGCCGAATCGGCTATTGTCGGCTATCCTCATGATATCAAAGGAAGTGCTTTGTATGGATATGTCACATTAAAAAGTCCCGAAGCTTCAAGTGAGGCACTAAAAGCTGAAATTAATCAACTAATTAGCAAGCAAATAGGACCGATAGCAAAACTCAATAAAATTCAATTTACGCCTGGGCTTCCGAAAACGCGTTCTGGAAAAATTATGCGGCGAATTCTCCGTAAAATTGCGAGTAAGGATACCTCAAATTTGGGAGATATAAGCACTTTACTAAACCCAGAAGTGGTGGAAACTATTATGAAAAATGCTCAATAAATATGTATGTTTATTAAAAATAGTTTTATGAAAATTAACAGCCTCTATAGTTTACTGCTTATACTAATTTTAAGTAGCTGCAAAACAGAAATTAAAACTTCCATAGCCGTCTCTAGTTCAGATTATTTAGACAGCTCACAAAACGACGATCAATATTTAGGAGGAATCAAAATGATTCCAATTTCCACTCCCAAAGGGGAATTTAAGGTTTGGACCAAACGCGTTGGAAATAACCCTTCAATAAAAGTGTTGTTGCTTCATGGTGGACCTGGAATGACCCACGAAATCTATGAAAGTTTTGATGGCTATTTTCCAAATGAAGGGATTGAATACTATTACTATGATCAGTTAGGTTCATACTACAGTGACCAGCCCAAAGACTTGTCCTTATGGGACTTAGAACGTTTTGTTGAAGAAGTGGAGCAAGTGCGAATTGCTTTGGGATTAAACAGCGATAATTTCTATTTATACGGTCAATCCTGGGGAGGTATTTTAGGAATGCAATACGCGCTTAAGTACCAAGAACATTTAAAAGGACTGATCATTTCCAATATGGTGCCTTCCATTCCTGACTATCAAAAATACTCCGATGAGGTATTAGCGCCAAAGCTAGACCCAGAAGTATTAAAGGAAATCATGGTATACGAGGCAAAAGAAGACTATACAAACGAACGTTATATGGAGTTGGTGGTCAATAATTACTATACAAAACACATCATTCGATTGCCAGTAGAGGCCTGGCCAGAACCCTTAAATAGGAGTTTTAAGCACCTCAATTACGATGTGTATGTAACCATGCAAGGCCCTAGTGAATTTGGAATTAAAGGCGATGCTACCCTAAAGTATTGGGATGTAAAAGCAGACTTGCACAAAATTACGGTGCCAACTTTGAGTATCGGCGCTACGCACGATACGATGGACCCAGAGCAAATGAAATTTATAGCTGAGGAAGTTCAAAACGGACGTTTTTTATTGTGTCCTAATGGCAGTCATTTGTCACAATTTGACGATCAAAAAATTTACTTTGAAGGCTTGATTCAATTCATCAAAGATGTTGATAATGGCGTGTTTTAAATTGTGCGTGTCAGTGGTTTGTTGAAAATTAAAATGACCATAGAAGCAAACCCACAACATGTAAAGCCTAGAAATAGCGGCCAAACCGTAGTCTCAATATAGGCGCCAATAAAGCTCGCTATAAGCACGCCCATAACGGTAGAAATAAATCCATTAATAGCGGCGCCAACCCCGGCAATATGTCCAATGGGCTGCATGGCCAGGGCTCTTAGATTGCCAAATAAAAACCCAATGGCTGTAAATTGCATCCCAAAAAAGACAAGCACTATCCACAAGGGAGGATTTGCTTTATTAATAAATAACAACACATAAACCAAAGCGGTTAGGGAGTAGGCTATTAAGGAAATAAAGGCAATTCGTTTCATGCCAATACGTACGACATAAACACCATTGAGATAAGTGGCAAAACCCACCCCAACGGCCAAACTGGCAAAAATTAAAGGAAAGTCGTCTCCCAAACCATACTGAACTTCAAAGATATGTTGTGTGGAACTTAGATAAACCATAAAAGAGCCGGTAATAAACCCACTTATTAAGGTAAAAGCGATTGCTTGTTTAAATTTAAAAAACGCTTTAAAACCTGCGACCATTGTGGCGATTTTAAAGGGGATTCTGTTAGCGTCTGCCAAGGTTTCCGGCTGGCGTTTCCAAAACCATATAATAACCAGTATGCCAAGGACCAGCTGCACATTAAATATTGCTTGCCAATTGTAGCGAAGCATTAGGTATTGGCCTAGGGTGGGGGCTATAATTGGGATAAGAATAAAAATCATGACAATAAACGACATCACTTTAGCCATATAATCGCCTTCATAGGTATCGCGAACCATGGCAATGCTTAAGGTTCGTGGCGAGGCCAGACCGATCCCTTGCAGGATACGTCCTGCAATTAGTACTGCATAACTATCGGTATTCACACAAATGATACTGGCCATGGCAAAGACGGCAAAGCCAAAATAAATAACAGGTTTGCGTCCATAACTGTCCGATAAGGGGCCAAAAATTAATTGTCCAAAGCCCAAGCCAAGAAAAATCATTGTAATTAGCAATTGGTGGTCTTTGGTATCGCTAACGCCTAAGTCAGTTCCTATGACGGCCAAGGCAGGCAGCAACCCATCAATAGACAGCGCTACTAAGGACATTAACAAGGCCATCAGGGCTATAAACTCAATTTTAAGTGCGGGTTGTTTTTGCATCCTACAAAACTACTCTAAATTAAAGTACTTTTAACACCCAATCCATCACAAATTGATAATAGCACATATCGGCCGGAACTATTGTAAAATCAGGGTGGTTTTTAAGCATACATTGTTGCAGTTCTTCAAAAGAAAAGAGACGAATAGCATCCACTTCAGATTCTTGAATTCGGAGTTGAGAGAGCTCTGTGTCAAGTTTCACCAAAAACACATGTTGAAATTCGCAGTCAATCACTCCATTGGAAAAGCGGTTTGTGTTTTTACGGATGTCAAGAGGCTTGAGGTCAGATGCTTTAATATCTAAACCTATTTCTTCTTTGACTTCGCGAATGGCACCATCTAAAATAGATTCTCCAGCACTCACATGACCGGCTACAGAAACGTCCCAAAATCCGGGAAAGATTTCTTTGTTCAAGCTACGTTTTTGAAGCAGTAGGGAAGGCCCACTGCTGTAAAACCATATATGGACCGTAGGATGAAACAATCCTTTTTGATGGGCTTCATCTTTCAAGCATTTTTTTCCTGTTGGTTGTCCATCAGAATTCCAAATATTTAGATATTCATCCACTAATTAATCAAAATAAGAAAACGTATCGCCGTCTTTTATGTTTAATAAGGTTTCATAGATCATTTTAATCACGTTTTCAACATCTTCACGGTGTACCATTTCAACAGTGGTGTGCATATAACGTAAGGGCAGCGAAATAAGGGCAGATGCCACGCCGCCGTTGCTGTACGCAAAGGCATCTGTATCGGTGCCTGTTGCTCTGGATAAAGCAGCACGCTGAAAAGGAATTTTATGAGCTTCGGCAGTCGCTGTAATTAAATCGCGTAATTTTTGTTGTACGGCTGGCGCATAGGCAATGACCGGCCCTTTGCCCATTTCACAATGGCCTTGGGTCTTTTTATTAATCATAGGCGTGGTGGTGTCGTGGGTTACATCCGTCACAATTGCCACATTTGGCTTTATGGTATGAGTAATCATTTCAGCGCCTCTTAAGCCTATTTCTTCCTGTACCGAATTGGTGACATACAAACCAAAGGGCAGTGTTTTTTTGTTTTCGTGTAGTAAGCGCGCTACTTGAGCTATCATAAATCCGCCCATACGGTTGTCTAGGGCGCGGCATACAAAATGGTCTTTATTTAATGTGTGAAAAGGATCTGGATAGGTAATCACACAGCCCACATGCACGCCTAGTTTTTCGACGGCCTCTTTGGTTTTACAGCCCACATCAATAAAAATATTATCGGGTTTAGGCGCTTGTTCTTTTGCCAAAGTGCGGGTGTGAATGGCTGGCCAGCCAAATACGCCTTTGACGATGCCTTTTTTGGTGTGGATATTTACCAGTTTACTCGGCGCAATTTGATGGTCACTTCCGCCATTTCTAATCACGTATATCAAGCCATCATCAGAAATATAATTCACATACCATGAAATCTCATCTGCATGGCCTTCAATCACTACCTTAAAAGCCGCATCCGGATTTATAACGCCAACTGCAGTGCCGTAAGTGTCTGTAATAAACGTATCTACATAGGGTTTTAAATAGTCCATCCAAAGATTTTGCCCATCCCATTCATAGCCTGTAGGGGCGGCGTTGTTGAGATAGTTTTCTAAAAAGGAAAGTGCTTTTTTATCGAGGATCGTTTTTTTTGCCATTTTGTGAAAATTTTGGTTAAAAATAACAATAATGAATGATATTCAACTACAGATTACAGCATATTTTGTAAGTTTGAATTAACTTTTGTTAGCTTGTATATGAAGTTTCTTTTTTATTTGTTCTTAGGAGTGTCCTTTATTAGTTTTGGCCAAGAACCCCTTGACAAAACAGATTCAGTTCCCAAACCTTATCTTATGGTAGTTGGGGATACGATTTCTAATAACGCTATAAATTTGAATGAAATTTATATCCTTCCTAAGTTAAAACTCAATAGTTCTGATTACAGGCGGCGGTATTTAATTTTACAGCGAAAAACAATTAAAGTCTATCCCTATGCCAAATTGGCTGCGGAACGCTTGGAAAGTTTAAACACACGACTGTTGAATTTAAAATCCAAACGCAAACGAAAAAAATATGCTCGTAGAGTTCAAAAGTTTGTAGAAGATGAGTTTAAACCCACTCTTAAAAAATTTACAATCACAGAGGGACAGATACTAATTAAATTAATCCACCGTCAAACAGGCGAGACGGCCTTTGATTTGGTAAAATTCCTTCGCAGTGGTTGGCGTGCTTTTTGGTATAACAATACTGCAAAAGTATTTAAGATGTCCCTTAAGATTCCTTTTGATCCTGAGCTGTCAGAAGAGGATTATTTAATTGAAGATATTTTACAAAGACAATTCCAAAATGGCCGACTTGAGTATCAGAAATCTTACAAAGCGTTTGACTTGTATAAACTCTCCGAGCAGTGGAAAACTGTGAAACAATGATTTGTTTGACTATGGGCTTCCAAGCTTCTACTTATTAGAAGTTTTATTAGATTATATTTTATTTTGGAACAATAAAAATTGCCGTTTATTACAATTTAACGCCCTTTCCTTAACTAGATCTTCCGTTGCTTACTTTATGCTTTTTTGTAAGGATAGTAATGCGTTACTTTACAAAAGTTAGTTAAGTTTATAGTCAATATAAACACTTTTTTATCCCAAATTTACCCTCGAAAATACGGTTAAGATTTAATTCTTAATCGTATTTTCATATAAGTTATAAAACGCTTCAAATTTTAGCATCGTTTCATTTAAAAATTCCATAGCTGTTCTCCAGCTCGATTTGTTGTGGATGGACACCCTAGAGTCAATTCTAAGGTAGACCGCTGAAACCCATTTAGCATCAGAGACTTTGAAGTTTTTGTCAAATTTAAGCGCTGTTAAAAAATCAGTTTCTAAAATTTTTCTGTGCTGTAGTATTCGCTGCCAGTAAAGCTGTTGTTTATCAGCTTCCATGTCCACGATCAAAGCCACATAGGCTGTTTTGGTATCAAAATGAAATTTAAAACTCAGTCCTTTTACCTTTGTGTTGTAGAGAATCCAATCTTTGGGGAATGACTTTCCAAAACTGGTCCAGAACTCTTGTCTCAGTTGTTTTGCCTCTCTTTTAGAAAACATATATTACAGGAAATAAGCAATTGCCACAGCACTAACAATCATTAAAATCTTATTTAGATTAAAATGGTGGCCCTCACTACTTTCAAATAGAATAATAGTAGAAATATGAAAAAACATACCAATAACGATGGCGTTAATACTGTGCATGAGGTTTGTGTTTAGACTCAAAAATTCAGCTACTAGAGATCCAAGCGGCGTCATTAAGGTAAACACAATGAGAAATATGACATTTTGAGACTTCGGTAATTTTGATTTTAGCAAATAGCTGCATATTAAAATAGCAATTGGAATTTTGTGAATCACGACCCCTATGACGATGTTGTGGTGGTCTTTAAGAGGAAAGCCTTCAAAAAAGGCATGCATTCCAAGACCTAAAAACAAAAGCCACGGAAATAGTCCTTTAGAGTCTTGCTTGTGAAAGTGACCGTGTTCTGCACCTTTTGAATAAAACTCAAGTATAATTTGTAACAATATACCTCCCATAATAAAGAGCCCTGTTTTCTTAGTGTTTAAGTGGGAGTATACTTGAGGGAGTAATTCAAATATTGTTGAAGACAATAAAAAGGCCCCACTAAACACTAGGAACAACTTTAAATTTAAGGGATTAAACTTGCTGTATAACAGCACGATACTTACGCCAAAAAGCACTGCTAAAATAGGAGCTAAAATGTTAATCATTAGTCATGAAAATTAATATTAAACGATCGGATGTTTTTTCGTTGTAGGGATCTAATTGATAACTGCCAAAGCAGTCTAACAAATGCAAGCCCGCACTTGAGAGCATGGACTTAAAATCTTTAAATGTCAGTGCCTGTACTTTTTCTTCAAAGTTATAGCTTTTTTTGTCGTCAATGACTTCAATCGTTTTATGAATATAGCCCTCTTTGTATTCCCGCTTTAGGTTAAATTGTACTGCCTCGTTTTTTTGGGTATTTTCAGCCACCAAATTTTCTATGACTTTAGGGCTGTTCATAAAATCAATCACTGCAATTCCCTTGGGGCTTAAACTTGATTTGATGGTATTTATGACGTTTTGATTGTCAGCAGCGGAATCAAAATAACCAAAGCTCGTAAATAAGTTTAACACCACAGAAAAGCGATGGGGATACAGCTCTCTCATATCGTGAACTTCAAAAGACAAGCTGTCTGAGGCCTTTCTATTTGCATCCCTAATACTGTGCTCGGACAAGTCTAACCCTCTTACTTTAAACCCAAGACTGTTCAGGAAAATGGAGTGCCTCCCTTTGCCACAAGCCAAGTCTAATACAGTATCGACTTCAGTATGAAGGTTCAAATAAGCAACCAAATTTTTAATAAAAAGTTCTGCTTCCTTATAATCTCTGTTTTTGTAAAGGAGGTGATAGTAAGGCGTATTAAACCAAGATTGAAACCAGAGTTGCTGTTGTTTTGTCATTAATTTACTTATAAGTCGGACAAAAATACTGTATTTTTGGCTTCTACTAAATATATTTGATGGAGAATAATTTTAAGATGGTTGCTAAAACCTTATTTGGTTTTGAAGACCTATTGGCAAAAGAATTAAAACAACTTGGAGCCCAAGCGGTTAGTCAAGGGGTCCGACATGTTAGTTTTGTTGGAGATAAGGGCTTTATGTATAAAGCCAATTTGGGCTTGCGTACCGCGATTAAAATTCTAAAACCTATTGCGAGCTTTAAAGTAATTAACGAGTCAGAACTCTACAACAAAGTGAAGGCTTTGCCTTGGGAAAATTTTATGAAATTCAATGGATCTTTGGCCGTTGGAGCCACACTTAATGGCGAAACATTTACACATTCTCAATATGTAGCTCTCAAAACTAAAGATGCGATTGTAGACCGCTTTAGAGAGCAAACAGGGGAGCGTCCAAATGTAGATTTGAGATTCCCTGACTTAAAAATAAATGTGCACATCGACCGACATTTTTGTACGGTTTCTTTGGACAGTTCTGGAGAATCACTGCATAAGCGCGGGTATAAAATAGCTACTAATATAGCCCCCATTAACGAAGTCTTAGCCGCTGGTTTAGTGATGCTTTCGGGTTGGGATGGCCAAAGTGATTTTATGGATCCCATGTGTGGTTCGGGTACAGTATTGGTTGAAGCAGCGATGATTGCCTGTAATATTCCCCCTAATTTAATGCGAAATGAATTTGGTTTTGAACGTTGGGAAGATTGGGATGTTGATTTATTTGAGAAAATTGAAGCGTCTTTACTTTCTAAAACCCGTGATTTTCATCACAAAATTATGGGCTTTGACAAATCTCCCAGCGCCGTAGAAAAAGCCATTCAAAATGTTGAAAATGCCCAGCTGGAGGACTTTATATACATCAAACATGAAGATTTCTTTAAAACTCAAAAAGGAGGCGATGCCCACCTTCATATGGTTTTTAACCCCCCTTATGGGGAACGCTTGGACATTGAAATGGAAAGTTTTTACAGTGCTATTGGAAGCACACTTAAGCATAAATACCCAGGGACTAATGCTTGGATGATCTCCTCTAATATGGAAGCTTTAAAACATATCGGCCTAAGGCCTTCAAGAAAAATAAAGTTATTTAATGCCAAATTAGAGTCCAAGTTCGTGAAGTATGAAATGTACGAGGGTACTAAGAAAACACACAAGCTCAAGGCTAAAATTGATTAATAATCTTTTTTTATTTGCAAAATACGATGACATTAAGTCTTGATACACTAGGTTTTAGCCTTCGAAACTAGTTTTATATTTTATTAAGAAATAAAATAATTTGTGATAAATTCTTTGTAAACACAATAAAGGACGTACTTTTGCCAAAATCAACTAAATTTTACTATGCTTTCTATTTCTGAACAAGAAGAACGTAAAACGGGCAAAGAACTCTACAGTTACCAAAAAGGGGCTATCCAAAAAATATTTAAATGTTTTGAAACAGCTGCAGAAGATTATCACCTTTTATACCAGTTGCCTACGGGTGGTGGTAAAACCGTAATTTTCTCTGAAATTGTCAGTCAATACTTAAAAACGCACAAGAAAAAGGTACTGGTAATGACCCACCGTATTGAATTGTGTAAGCAAACCTCTTCTGTACTGACAGAATTTGGGGTTCAAAATAAAGTCATAGACAGCAAGGCTAACTTAGACAATCAGTCTCAATTTGAGTGTTTTGTAGCCATGGTTGAAACGCTTAACAACCGTCTAAAAGACGATAAGTTAGATATTTCAGATATTGGATTGGTCATTATTGATGAAGCCCATTACAATTCATTTACAAAACTTTTTAAGTTTTTTGAAAACTCATTTATTTTAGGCGTGACAGCCACCCCTCTAAGTTCAAATATAGAACTTCCAATGACCGATAATTACAATGAGTTAATTGTTGGTGAAAGTATTGAGTCCTTGATTGAAAATGAATTTTTGGCCCAAGCAAATATGTATTCTTACAATGTAGGCTTAACTTCTTTAGTTGTGGGTGCTAATGGCGATTATACGGTCAAATCTTCAGAAGATTTATATACTAATAATGAAATGCTTTCCAAGTTGATGGAAGCTTATAAAGAGCGTTGTGACGGCAAGAAAACGCTTATTTTTAACAATGGTATAAACACCTCTTTGTTTGTGTATGATTTGTTTAAGTCTGCAGGCTATCAAGTGGCGCATTTAGACAACACTGCTTCTAAGAAAGAACGCGTTCAAATTTTGGAGTGGTTTAAAAAAACTCCCAATGCCATATTGACTTCTGTCAGTATTTTAACCACTGGGTTTGATGAGCCTACGGTGGAGTCGATTATCTTAAATCGAGCGACTAAATCACTTACTCTTTATTACCAAATGATTGGTAGAGGCTCACGTATTTTAAATAATAAAAATACATTCGACGTTATTGATTTAGGAAATAACTTTCATCGTTTTGGCCCTTGGGGGAGTACAAATTTAGACTGGCAGCGCATTTTTAAATATCCCAATTATTATTTGGATGGGGTTTTAAGTGATGAAGATCTTGAAAGTAATTTCATTTATGAAATGCCTGAAAGCATACGTACTTCATTTTCGAACTCTGAAGTGGTTTACTTTGACATCAATAAAACCTATATCAAGTCTATTAGAAATGGTGAATCTTCAAAAGTAGTTTTAATGCGCTCCATTGAACAACACGCTCACATATGTATAGAAAACAGTGAAGATGTGTATGATGCTTTAGCGCTTGTGAAATTACTTACGGACGATATTGATTTCAGAATTCACCGTTATTCAAAATGTATAAGCAAGAGCACTCATAATTTTTTAACATGGCTTAAAGAAGATTATAAGAAAAAGCTGCGTGCCTATTTAAGAGAAAATTTTGATCGTATATTTGAGAAACTTAAAAAAGCTAATGTTTAGATGATTTACACACTATTTTTATACGTTATTATGAATACCTTACAACCGCCCTCACTAATTTTTAAATTTAAAGCTGGGGTGTCTACTCAAGGCTGGACCATTGTCGATGATAGAGTGATGGGAGGGAGGTCTCAAGGAAATTTTGAACTCAATTCCGAAGGCCTAGGGCTGTTTGAAGGCTATGTAACCACCGAAAACAATGGAGGTTTTTCGTCACTAAGGTATAATTTTGAAGCTGTTAAGACGGCTGGATTTACGGCCGTAGTCTTAAAGCTGAAAGGCGATGGAAAATCTTATCAGTTCAGACTCAAAGGCTCAGGTTCGCAACGGCATTCCTATATTCACAGCTTTAAAACTTCTGGAGCTTTAGAAGAAATTAGTATTCCCTTGGCCAATTTTAGGCCAAGCTTCAGAGGCTATACCTTAGATATACCCAACTTTGAGGGTGATAAAATTGAGCAAATTGCTTTTTTAATTGCCAACAAGGTCAATGAAAATTTCCGACTTGAAATTGAAAGTATTTCATTGCAGTAATTTTCAACTTCCAGTTCTAGAAAAAACGCTCTGATGATTTAACCTTTAGAGGAAGTGTTTGTTTTCAATTTATTACAGGACTATTTATCGATAATCACTTTGTAGGTTTTAGTGGAGCTGCCGTCAGATACTTTAAGAAAATACAGCCCATTATAGAGGGTATGCGTTTCTATGATACTCAAGGTACTTCCTTGTAAAATACTGCTGCGTTGTACCCGCTGCCCAACTTCATTTATAAGCTCAAGTTCTAGATTTTTTGCTAATAAGTTTGATTGTACAGCGATAAAATCCTGACTTGGATTTGGAAATATAACAAGCTCAAAAGGGTCTTTATCAAGCTCCATAACTGCCAATGAGGAATCGTAATTTGTGGCGATATCAGGAACATTGTTTACAGAAGAGGCGACAACATTTCCATAAAATGTAGGCCCCACTGCGTAGGGATAGGCTGAATTGTGATTCTCATCAACTGTGGTATAATAGGCATAGGTCCCGTTAGGATATTCTGGAGTGACTGCAAAACGGCCGTTGTGGACGTCTAAATAATCAGGACTTGAATGGGATATAAATTCATAATCTTCTCTAAAATACCCTAAATCCATTATCTCTTGATTGCCTGAATTTGGACCATTTTGTATGGTGAAAATTTGACCCACATCAGGACCGTTGGCTCTTGTTGTAATACTTCGAAGTGCATAACTTGATTTCATTCGTACCACTCCGCCTGTGCCATCTAAATTGGCGTAGGCATAGGCCCCATAAATAGGGAAGCCATCGTAAGCAAACCCAATTAAGGGGGAATGGGTATTTGTATTAATCACATACAAGCCATCTGCCGGATAGGCATCACATATTTCAGAAACTACCAATAAGTCGAGGTTAAAAGCACTGGGGTTTTGATGGTGGTGGTAATTGCCCATTGCTGGGTGAGCTTTTGCACAATCAAAACCGCCCATTTCAGCTGGAATGGCATCTCTGTTCCAATTTTGACTTGCTTGAGGACCTCCAGGACATGGGGGGTTTCCTGGACCTCCGCAAAGCGCATTTGCAGTGTTGTTCCAGGCCACACCATCTCTGTAGTCAAATAGAGAAACCCCGTTTATAAATACGCCAATATTCCCACCAAAAGTAGCGGAAGGAGTTCCTGTGTTTTGGGTAGGCACCAAAGGCAATTTGTAAATGGCATTTTGATTTTCTGCCAAAGAGGGGTTATTGTCGTTGAAGGGACCCGTTATATAAGCGGGAATACCGGTGGCCGATACAAATACCCAGTTGTTTGTATAATCAACACTTTGAACATTGGCCAAGACATCATCCACAATAGGTGTGGAATTGCCTTGTACGTAATGGCGGCCGCTAATTCCACTGTGATTTTGAATCCATTCAGTGATGATGGGATTGGATTGTGCCATTGACAGTCCACTAAATAGAGTGAAAGTAATCAATGTTAATAATTGCTTTTTCATGAGTAGTTTGTTTTAGTTAATAGTTGGATATGAAAATCGCTTGTCAAATAAAAATTCAGTATCCGTAAGTGTTCTTAGAAACACCATAAGATCTACCCGTTCTTTGTGAGACAATTGGATATTATTTTCTAAGCTTTTAGCCACGCTGCTGCTGTTTGCCATTTCAGAGCTGTAGTGTGTAAACACTTCTTGCAGGGTCTCAAACCGTCCATCATGCATATATGGTGCTGTAAATTGAATGTTTCGAAGTGTAGGAACTTTAAATTTTAAAGAGTCCATAGGGTTATTTGTGATCGTCATTCGACCGTAATCCTTTAAGTAGGGATCTAGCTGAAGTCCGTTATTTTCAAAGGCATTGTTTGTAAATAAGGGCTCTGTATGGCAGGAGGCACAGTTGTTTCTAAAAATAGTCAAGCCGTTTTTTTCTTGCTTTGTAAAGTCTCCGCCCGTTTCCTCTCTCATAAATTTATCATATTTAGAGTTATAGGAATTTAACATAACCACAAACTGTGTAAGCGCTAATAAGGTTTTTTGACCGCTTACCAAGCTGTCATTATAGGCCTTGTAAAATAGAGATTTATAATGCTTTGATGCCTTTAATTTAGCAACGACCTCTTGAAGTGAGGAACCCATTTCATTTTCACTAGAAATAGGAGCCAAGGCTTGGAGTTCAATGTGGTTCACCCCGCCGTCCCACATAAAGGAGGTTTGCCAGGCCAGATTCATTATAGTCATAGAATTTCGGTTCCCGATTCGGCCTTCTATGCCGTGGCTTAAATCGTGATCTGTATGCGTAAACCCCGTGGCTTGTAAATGGCAGGAAGCACATGAAATACTGTGGTCTTTAGAAAGAATAGGATCGTAAAATAATTGCCTCCCAAGCTGAAACTCATTTTCAGTCATACTTAGCTTTGAAAAGTCATATACGGGTTTTGGCCAGTATTCAGGGTAGTTGAAAGCTAACGTCTTATTTTTAATAAATACAAAACTACTGCTTACCAATAGGAATGCTAAACAAATGCCATATTTGAATGTGTTACTCAATAGATGTAAATGTTTTTGAGAATGCTATAGCGAGTTCATTAGCTTTTTGTCCAGGTACCATAACTTGATTGGTGATTGACAGTGGAACTGAATCAAAAAAGCTCTCGAGTTTTAAGTCGAGATTTAGACTATCACCATCTAAAGTAAAAGAGAGTCGTTTTTCAGTATTATAAGGTTTTTTATAGCCGCCGATATGAAATTGAAACTTGTTTTTACGGGTTTTGCAGCGGGGACTCACTCCTTCAATTTTAAAATTAATAAACCCACTCTGCCAGGACCAGTACATGCCCTTCGACGGATCTAAATCGCCAGAAAGTGCTCCAGCAGTGTGCAAGCTACTAGGAACCCCAATTGTAACTGATAGTTCAGTTCCTGCTTTAAGTTTGGGAATGCTCAAGGGGATGGTTAAAGTCTCTGGCTTAAACAGATCGACTAAATAATTACTGTCTTTAAGCTTGTAAATGTTACCCTCTTTAGTTTTTAATCGAAAATCAGTAAGGTAAAATTGAACTTTGCTAAACAGTATTGAGTCGTTCAAGGCTGATATATACCACTGATTTTTAGTAAGTATTTTAGTATTGAAGCTAGGCTGTATGTTTAATTTAACTGAGCTAGGGGCACTAAAGCCTAACACAGCAACCACTGCTACTAGAGAGGATATAGATAAAAAAATATAATAATTTTTAGTAATTGACACTTTTTAAAAGAGTATACAACTTTGACTAAAGCTTTTTGCGATAGTTTAATTGCACTAGAATGAGTTTACAGCTAAAATGCTATGTTTTGTTTAAGTTTAAATTTTTAATCTGTTAGCTGTTTCAAAAGCTGGTTATTTGAAAACTAATATTAGGTTAATATTCTCTGTAAATTAAAAATAAGACGATAATTGTATTGTGTATTGAAAAAATGGTCGCATTTTTGTAACTTAATATTATTTAAATTTAATTACATTATTATGGGTAAAGGAACAGTAAAGTTTTTCAATGAATCTAAAGGATTTGGTTTTATTACTGAAGAAGGAGTTGAAAAAGATCACTTTGTACACATTTCAGGATTAATTGACGAAATTCGTGAAGGCGATATCGTTGAATTTGACCTTAAAGAAGGAAACAAAGGATTAAACGCAGTAAACGTAAAGGTTGTTTAATACATATACTTTAAAGTTTTATCAAAGCCCATCTTTTAAGATGGGCTTTTTTTTGTCCTATTCCTATAGCCAACCACAATTAAACTTCCTTTGGTCGGGTTCCCAGATTCCGTATTGTTATATTTGCCTAAAATTAGGATATGTCAAAATCGTTTGCTGACTTAGGAATTAAGCAACCACTTCAAAAAAGCCTCTCTGATTTACAACTCACTGTTCCCACAGCTATTCAAGAGAAGACCTTGCCCTTAGTGCTCAATCAATCGGAAGACCTTGTAGCGATTGCAAAAACAGGTACAGGAAAAACAGCTGCTTTTGGACTTCCTTTAGTTCAGTTAATAGACTGTAAATCCTCTTCTGTACAAGCAGTGGTACTGGTCCCTACTAGAGAATTAGGACATCAAATACATGCCAATCTAGAATCATATGCGACTCACAGCCCAGAAGTCTCTATAGCTGCCCTCTGTGGTGGAATTCCTGTCAAACCCCAAATAGAACGTTTAAATGGTCCTACTCATATTGTAGTTGGCACTCCAGGCCGTTTATTAGATCTGATAGCGCGTGGTGCGCTCAGTCTTAAGCAATTAAAGTATTTAATAGTGGACGAGGCAGATGAAATGCTAACAGCTTTTAAGGCGGATCTAGAGCGGCTTATAAAAGAACTTCCCAAACCCTACAGAACCTTATTATTTACAGCCACACTTTCTGGCGCTGTAAAGCAAATGGTACAAAATTACATGTCTAAGCAGCTGATCTATATAGAAGCTGATATGTCGACACTCGGGCATCAAGGTATAGACCATCAATATGTAGTTGTTGAGCCGATAGAAAAACTTGCTGTTTTAATGCATTTTTTGAGTTCAAAAGAAGGGGAAAGAGGCCTAATTTTTTGTAAAACAAAAGCCGCTGTCAATAAATTAGCTAAAAATTTAGCCATTCATAAGTTTTCGTCTGGGGCCCTTCATGGTAGTTTAACACAAGGCATTCGCGACCGTATTATGGGACAGTTTAGAGAAGGCTACATTGATATTCTAGTCGCAACTGATTTGGCGGCTCGAGGGATTGACGTCAAAGGGCTTTCCTATATAGTAAATTACCATCTACCTGATACCTATGAAGCCTATGTTCACAGAAGTGGGCGTACCGCAAGAGCAGGGACAAAGGGGCTCTCTTTAACGGTACTTCAGCAGGAGGAAGTGCCTGATATTACTGATTTTGAAGCCGAACTTGGAATTGTTTTCAAACCATTTAAAAAAGCGGATGCCCAAAGTATTGAAGAAAATAATGGACTCTTATGGGCTAAAAAAATAGTCAAAACCAAACCGAACCGTTCAATCTCTGAAGACTTTAAGCAAAAAGTAAATTCAATATTTCACCGCCTTACAAAAGAAGAGTTAATCGCTAAGGTCCTTGCTAATTATTTGGCTCAAACCCCAGCTACTCCAAAAGTCTCTAGTTCTAAAGCCCAAAAAACAAAATAAACTTTTTTGTTATTAACTGTAGATATATTCCCTTACAACAAAGCTTCTTTTTATTTTAAAGGGCCATTGTAATATCTAGAATTTCTAAAAATAAAGGCTTAAAAAGAAACTTTTTTAGAGTGTGCCATGAAATAAGATTCAAAACGTTTCAGCATCGGGTTTAGTTTTTCTGCATAGATCACGTATTGGCATTTCTGGATGCTCTGAGCAATTGACATCAGGGCTGAGTAGGAAGAGTGTTGCGATAGAAACTCCGCATCGTCAATACTAATGATTTTTAATTGGGCCGTGCTTACCCCATTTAATAAAAACAACTTATTCATGGTCTTGGGGGTGGAAATAAGTATATCTGTGCCTTCAAATATTTCTGATTTTTGAATGTCGATATGCAGCTGTTCATGCCCAACATATACCCGAAGCGAATTGTGTTTGGTATAGCTTAAAAATGTAGTGTATATTTCCAAAGCGCGTTCCTTGTTTTCAACAAGAACCAAGGCTCTAGGTGCGTTTCCAACAGCCTCACATTTAAGTTTATGTAAGGTAGTAATAACAAGCGCAGTTGTTTTTCCGGCCTGTTGAGGCGCTGTACAGTACACATTTGCACCACTTTTTATAACAGGAATACTGCCGATTTGAAAGGGTGTAGGTGTTGTGATGTTTAGGAAGGCTAATTTTTCTTGAAGGTCTGAATGTAACTTTTTAAAAGGCATAGTGTTAAAAGGAATCAAAGGTGGAGGCGAAAAACCCTCCACCACACAAATATTTGAATAAATTTGAATTTATTAATCCCTAATCTAGGCATCACATTTTAATAAAAATAACTTTAATTTTTAACCATCGTTGATGTGGTTATTAAATTCATCTCCATTCCTTGAACAGAAACAGTCATTTCAACAGTTGCGTTCGTTTGAAGTCCATTGCTAATATCTACCGAAGATGTTCCCTTTAGACTGCCTTCGCCGACTCCTGATACAGTACCTGAAATATCCAATAAAACCATCCCATCTGTAATAGTATTGACAGCATATTTTGTAGTAACATTCATGCCTTGTTGGCTGGTTTCAGAAACCCATGAAGAACCGACAGAAATTGCTTCTTTTGGGAAGTTAATCGCATTTTGATTGACTGTAAATTGTTCCATTCCTGCAAGTGAGGGTTCCATTCTTGTTTCCAAAACATTTCCATAAAGGTCCATGGAATTAAAGATTGTAGCTTTCAATAAGGGATCAAATTGAGACTTCATCATTTGCCCCATTTGATCTAATTCTTCATCACTCTTAGTAGAATCATAATTCATGGTCATGCCGCCTTGATCCATGTTCATAACAATAGAATTAATTTTTGACTCTAGTGCAATCGCTTCAGAATCGGCATTACTGACAAGTGAATTCATGGCCATGGTCATAGTCATACCCCCTTGAGCTCCCATCTTTTGATCTAATTGAACAGTGGTTGTATAGCTATCTCCTGCATCGAAGTTAAGGCGTAATACAACTGATTCCTGAGCGCTTAATACAAGGTTGGTAAGTACAAATAGTACAAGTAAAATTCGATTCATATCTTTATATTTTATATTTATAATTTTTCGCAATTTAATAATTATTGTTTATTACCGCCTCTATTTGTGGTGAATATTTTATGCGCTGTGAATCAGTTCAAAAGGGTTTAACCGCGGACTAAAGCTCGAAAAGTCAATACTTTAACAATTTACTACTAAGTTAAATAGTAATTAACTTCCTAAATGTCAATTGTTTAATACTTAATTCGCTGTATAAATCATAACATTACGACTAAGTTTGCCAAGGAATTAGCGAATTATTAACGCTTCTCATTTGAGTAAATACTTAAACATATTATATATTTATGCGTGCTTATTATTTGTCAATAGTACATCTAAATTTTACGCTAAAAAGGCTTCACTAAGCCTTCATAGTTTTTAATCGACATGCCTATATGGAATTATTTAAAGAAGATATAACCCCCTTTCCAAGTACTTATGCTGAAATTCTTCAGCGCATTAGGGCGATTGACCCTGTCAAATACGGCTCTAGCCGCAACTATATAAACGGAGCGGTGACTTATTTATCTCCTTACATTTCTAGAGGGATGATTTCTACAAAATTTATAATTTCAGAAGTCTTAAAAAAGGGGTTTAAGCCCGCACAAATAGAAAAGTTTATCCAAGAACTTGCCTGGAGAGATTATTGGCAACAGCTTTGGATTGCCAAAGGCACTGCCATTAATAATGATCTAAAACACCAACAATCACCTGTTCGAAACCGTTCGATTTCAAAAGCATTAGTCAATGCTACTACGGGAATTGAGGCCTTAGACAGCGGCATTCAAACGCTTTATAAGACCGGCTATATGCACAACCACTTGAGAATGTATACCGCTGCTGTGGCCTGCAATATTGCCTACAGCCACTGGAGTATTCCTGCCCAATGGATGTACTATCATTTATTGGATGCGGATTGGGCGAGTAATGCCTTGAGCTGGCAGTGGGTGGCAGGCGCTAATGCGAACAAAAGCTATGTGGCCAATCAAGACAATATTAATAAATACTGTTTCACAACTCAGAAACAAACGTTTTTAGATGTGCCTTATGAAGCTTTTGCTACTCTTCAAACTCCAGAAGTTTTAAAAGATTGTCCGGATATTAGTCTAAAAACAATACTGCCTAAGCAAGTAGCTTTAGAACTAGACCCAGCACTCCCAAGCTGTATCTATAACTTCTATAACCTAGACCCCTTATGGCACAAGGATGCTTCTGTAAACAGAATTCTTTTATTAGAACCCTCTCATTTTGAGCAGTATCCTGTCTCTAACCAAAGTATTGATTTCATCCTTAAATTGGCTCAAAACAATTTAGATAACATTCAAATATATATAGGTGAGTTTGCTGCTCTTGTAGCAGAACACCAGTTGCAAACCCTTTACTACAAGGAACATCCTTTGAATGGGCACTACAAAGGTACCGAAGACCCTAGAGATTGGATGTTTGAGGTGAAGGGCTACTTCCCCTCCTTTTTTTCATTTTGGAAAAAATGTAAAAAACAACTGAAATATTGATTAAAGATAGTCTAAATATTGTCTGGTTGAAACGAGACCTTAGGACTCAAGATCACGCCCCTTTGTTAAAAGCAGAGCAGGCGGGAATTCCCTACCGTGTTGTTTACTTATTTGAACCGTCAAGTATCAACTACCCAGATACCAGCCTAAGACATCTTCAGTTTGTGTACCATTCGATCTTGGCATTAAATAAAATACTACTGCCCTATAATAGGCAAGTGGAGTTGTTTTATGCGGAGGCTCAAACGGTTTTTGAATACCTGCATACGCAGCTCAATATTTCCACTATTTTCAGCTATCAAGAGAGTGGCACTCAACACACTTGGCAGCGGGATAGATTGATCAAACGCTTCTGTAAAACACATCAAATTGACTGGCAAGAATCCCAGCGCGACGGGATTTTAAGGGGTATTAAAAACCGTAAAAATTGGAACAAAAAGTGGCATCAAACAATGCATACTCCAGTACTGGAAAACAGTTATACGCTTTCCAAAAACTCCCCATTAGTTCATGACTTCTCACTACCCGCCAAATTAGAAGCCCAACTTAAGAGCTATCCCAAGGCTTACCAACCAGCAGGAGAAACCAATGCCTTGCGGTATTTAAACTCTTTTACCGCCCAGCGGGGGTTTAATTATCAGAAACACATTTCAAAACCCAGTGAAAGCAGACGGTCTTGTAGTCGATTGTCTCCTTATATATCATGGGGAAATATGAGTATTAAACAAGCCTTTCAATTTATTGGCACGCATCCCAATGGGACCAAAAATAGCAAGGCCTTTTCGGCCATGCTTACAAGGCTTCACTGGCACTGCCATTTTATTCAAAAATTTGAAGTGGAGTGTCGTTATGAAACGGAATGCATTAATAATGGTTATGAGCTTTTGCCACATGAAAAAAATGAAGCGTTTATCAAAGCCTGGAAAACAGGAACCACAGGCTATCCTTTAATTGATGCCTGCATGCGGGCTGTTGAACAAACGGCTTGGATAAATTTTAGAATGCGGGCTATGCTTGTGTCCTTTTTAACTTTGAATTTAGACCAAGATTGGCGGGAGGGGAGCTACCATTTGGCACGTCAGTTTTTAGATTATGAACCTGGGATTCACTACCCGCAGTTTCAGATGCAGGCGGGGACAACTGGTATTAATACCGTTCGTTTATACAATCCGGTAAAAAATTCTAAGGAGCACGATCCCGAGGGTGTGTTTATAAAGAAATGGGTGCCGGAACTGTCAAATGTTCCCGTGGCATATATTCATGAACCTTGGACCATGACGGCCATGGAACAGTCCTTTTGTGGGGTTTTTATAGGGGAGACTTATCCATTGCCAATAGTGGACTTACAAGAGAGTTCTCGAAAAGCAAGAGACAAAATATGGAGCCATAAAAAGCATCCGGCTGTTCAAGAAGAAAAGAAACGTTTATTGCAAATGCATGTCAATGCAAGGTGAATTAAAAGACTCGTATATATCAGATGAATAAGAAAAACTTAAATATACATATTATTGGCGGAGGTATAAGTGGTCTCGTTGCGGCCAGGGTTTTAGAAAACCACGGCTTTAGCCCACAACTAATCGAAGCTACAGAGCGGGTAGGGGGGCGCGTCAAAACAGACGTCATTGATGGTTACCAATTAGATCAGGGGTTTCAAGTCCTGCTCACAGCCTATCCGGCAGTTCAGAATTACCTTGACTATAAGGCCTTAGATTTACAAAAGTTTTTACCTGGAGCCGCTATTTTTTCAGCAAATACTCAAAAGCTTATAGGAGACCCATTGAGAACCCCTTCATTAGTATTTTCGACTCTTTTTTCTGGTATCGGCTCCCTATCAGATAAATTTAAAATATTAAAGCTAAATTTTATTTTAAAAAAGAAAACACTATCAGATATATTTGCTGAACCCGAACAAACCACCCTCAGCTATTTAAGAGACTTCGGATTCTCAAAGGCTATTATTGAAGATTTTTTTTCTCCTTTTTTTAGTGGTATTTTTCTTGAAACTCAATTAGAAACCTCCAGTAGAATGTTTGAATTTGTTTATAAAATGTTTGGTGCGGGCCATGCAACCGTTCCAAAGGCGGGTATGGAAGCCATTCCAAAGCAATTATTAAGCCAGTTAAAAACAACGAGTTTTCATTACAATACAAAGGTTTCGGCTGTGAAAGACGGCGAAATAAGCTTGGAAAATGGCCGGGTCTTAGAGAGTGATTTTACTATTTTAACCAGTCCTGCAACCGAGCTCGTTTCAAATTTAAAAAACCAGTCTACTGCTTGGAAATCCTGTGTGACTTTATATTTTGAGACCCATTCAAGAGTCATCCATAAACCTTTAATTGGTCTGATAGCGAGGCCAAATACCTTGGTAAATAATATAGTGTATAGCAGCAGCTTGAAAACGGAATCAACTCCCGCTTATGAACTGCTTTGCATTACGGTTATAGACGATCAGTCTCTTTCCGATGAGGATTTAGCCACTGCAGTAGAAGCAGAGTTAAAAACCTACTGCCAGATTAGCACTAGGCGACTTATTAAACAGTACCGAATTTCAAAAGCTTTGCCCAAACTAACGAATTTAAAATATGAGATGATGCCCTCAGAAACGCAGCTTACTAACCGTATATATATAGCAGGGGACACCCAATTAAATGCCTCCTTGAATGCCGCTATGATTGCTGGAGAACGGGCTGCTTTAGCTGTTGTTGAAGCTGCAACTAAGACCCTTTAGTCGCTGTGCCTAGTTGGCATCTATTTTTATTCCATTACGCTTAAAAGAACGTTGTAATATCTGTTTGCAATAAATTCTGCTCCTGCTTCGTTGTAATGTACGTCGTCCGCTAGGAAACCATCGTTAAAGTCAGTAAACATATCTACGCCAATCACTTTTGATCTCGTTGTTGTTTGGTTTTCTGAAATCGTTAAAACGTCTTGCTGCATTTGTTCGTAAAATTCGGTTAATTCTATAGTCATTATATCAGAACGTCCAGGTGCCAACTGTTCAATGATAATTGTAATGTTTGGATTGTAAGATTGAAGAATATCAACTATAGCATTGATGTTTGAAACAGCTTCTGAATAAGGTAAGCCTTCAAGTGCATCATTGCCGCCTGGAGAACTTAGTAAAACAATATCAACTGCCGCCGTTTCGCTTAGCCACTCTTCAAGTCCTTCCAATATTTGTCCCGAAGTCCAACCGCTTCTTCCTTCGTGGTCAGTATCAAACTCAGCTCCGTTAAAGGGGGGATAGGCTGCATTATCAGTTTGTGTGCCTACAAAATCAAAAGCCCAATTGTTTTCGATCAACTCTTTCCAAAGATTGTAACGATAACTTTCATAATCAGGTCTAGCCCCTTCAATTCTCGAGGCTCCTAAAGGCATTATTTTATTAATTGAAGTATTTATAGGGTTCGGGCTATTAGCATTGTCGTCCTCATCCGAGTTGCAAGCGTTGAACATCAAAAGTGACAGTCCAAAAGTGAAAATTTTAAATTGTAATTTCATTAAAATGTAAATTTATCTATGACAGAATATTTTAGGCTTTATTGTGAGTTTATATGCCTTAATTTAAAACAAATATATAAAGAATAAAAACCCAAAAGAAATAAGTAAATAATACATACGCGCACAACTAAATCTTATCAAAACTAAGAGGTTTAAATACGAGATGATTCTATAATTTTCTTTTTTCTATGTTTTGATAAACAAGCTATTTGACCTGTTATTGAAATAATATTGATAATTGAGTTGAATATTAAAGTTATGGAGAAGCTCTATTTTAATAGGTTAATTTTAGCTATATAACTAACTTAGGATAATTGCCTGTCCGGCATCATTCTTAAATATTGCTTTATCCACGGCATAAACCACCAGTATAAAATGTTCTATAATTTATATTATGTAAAATAGAATATTTTAATATCATTGTGCTCTATTGCCATTAGTTTAGTAATTTTGTATTTAATTAAAATTATATGAAAACGCTTACCCTATTCCGCTATATTGCCTTTTTGGAAGGCTTGTCCTACATTCTTTTATTGTTTGTAGGCGTTCCATTAAAATACCTAAATGAGGATGTCACGCTTGTAAAAATGCTTGGAATGCCACACGGACTCTTGTTTATGGGCTATATTGCTTTTGTAATTGTGTTGTGTTTTGAACACGACTGGTTTAAAAAACATTTTATATTAATTGCTTTGGCTTCCATAATTCCTTTTGGAACCTTTATTGTTGAATACAAACTCAGAAAATTAAACTAAACTGCATGGAATATTTATATAAACATTTATACGATTTGTTGCTTACTTTAAAAGTATCCGCCTATTTTGCTGAAATCATTAGCCATTCTGTATTATTTATAGGCTTACTCCTGCTTATTTTCCTTCTTGATTTGATCATTCGAAAAACAATTTTAGTAACGGTATCAAAAATTGCAGCAAAATCAAAAACAAATTTTGACGATATTATGGTAGCCAATAATGTGCCCCGAAATATGGCTCATTTACTTCCTTTTATACTCGCTTACAAATGCATTCCAAACTTATTTTTTGATAATATACCCCTTCAAAACTTAAGCAAAAAAACAATTTTAGTCATTGGGATTATTCTCTTAATAGTTGGAGTTAGAAGCATTTTAAACTCTATAAAATCCTATTTTAAAACCCTTACCTTTCTAAAAGACAAACCAGTAGATAGCTATATTCAGGTTTTTATGATTTTTGTATGGCTTATGGGTGCTTTTTCAATTGTTGCCATTATTACAGGCATATCTTTTTGGGAATTTATTGCTGGTTTAGGAACGGTCTCTGCCATAATCATCTTAGTGTTTCGCGATACTATTTTAGGGTTTGTTGCTAGTATACAAGTCTCTATAAACGATATGGTGCGCATAGGCGACTGGATTTCATTTGATAAATTTGGAGCTGATGGCGATGTGATTGAAATAAACCTGGCGACCGTTAAGGTGCAAAACTTTGACAATACCATTACCACCATCCCAACCTATGCTCTGATCTCTGATTCTTTTAAAAACTGGAGAGGTATGGATGAATCTAAAGGCAGACGTATAAAGCGGTCCTTGAACATTCGTATGGAAAGCGTTAAAAACTTAAATCAAGACGAAATCCTTAAATTGTCTAAAATTGAACTAATTTCAGAGTATATAGTACAACGCTCGGAGTCTATTAACGCCTATAATAAAACAAATTCTGTTGATAAATCGCTTCTAATTAATGGGAGAAACCTTACCAATATCGGTCTGTTTAGAAAATACATGGAATCCTATATTGAAACGCATTCCGCCATAAATAAAGAATTGATGGTCATGGTGCGTCAACTACAACCCACCTCCTTCGGCTTGCCTATTGAAATCTATGCCTTTAGTAGCGATAAGCGCTGGAAAAATTACGAGTATATTATTGCGGATATTTTTGACCACATGATTGCATCGGTTTCTGATTTTGATTTAGAGATTTCTGAACCCAGTATTCTTAGTGCGCCTAACAGCTAACGAATGAGCTCAAGAGACCTAAAACTAAAAGCACTGCGTTCAGATATTTTAACAACTACAGTTAAAACACAGATGTCTTCTGAAGAGTATTTTCAAAATACGGTATTGAGGCCTATTATTAAATTTCAAAATGATTTATTATTGGCTGTTTTTTTAAATTATTGTAAGACCTACAAAAATGTATTTTTTGAACTTTCATCAGAGAATAAAGTAAACTATATTGAATCTGCGATAGCCAAAGACTCGAAGTTGCGTCACAGCCTAAAAGATCTAATCATAGGCTTATTTACGGTGGAAGATTATGCCATATACCTTAAAACCCCTTCCCCACTGAACAAACGAATCCTAGGCATTATTAAGGAACGGTTGATCAGTCATATTCAGTTTTTATCAGTCGCTGCAGCTATAAAATAGACTCTCCATTGAGATTGGTCGTTAATACGGAACTCATATAATTAAAATAGGGTTCAATAGCCTTGAAACTTGCAACAACCTCTTGTATAAAGTCTTCAGAAAGTACTTCCTTATCTGTGTATTTTTTACTGAATACAAATTGTTTTTTTCGTATTAAATCAATATTGGGGTGCTTTTTGTCAAATCCTCTAGGGGCCGAAACTAATTCATCGCCTTCAAGAGTGCCCCAAACTGCTTTAAAGCTTGGCGCTGCGACTAGGGCTCTTAATTCTTCAGCATCAGTTTCAAACTCTTTTCGAATGCGTAAAAGATCTTCCTTATTTGGATTCCAAAAGCCGGTGGTAATAAAACTTTTGTTTTCTGGAGCTAGGTGCAAGTAATATCCGCCTCTTAACTCCGGTTTTGTACGACGAAAACTCCCACTAAAATGTGTTTTGTAGGGGATTTTATTTTTTGAAAACCGAACATCTCTATAAATTCTAAATACTTTGTATCGGTCTATGGAATCTAGTTGATTCAGCTCCTCATACACTTGACTGTAAACTTCTTTAACAGCATTCTCAACAGTTCTAAAAGTGTTGATATTTTCTTTAAACCACTCTCGATTGTTATTGGATTTTAAAGCCTTTAAGAATTGAAATATATTTTTGGATAGCATGCGTTAATTATTAAATTCGATTTTGTGTAATATTAAGCCAGAAGCTGGAGCAATATAATCCATGACATATGTACTGTTGGCATTTAAGCTTTCTTTGATATAATTCAAATCAATATCGCCGCGCCCCAATTTTATCAATGCCCCCATCATTAATCGGATTTGATGCCGCCCAAATCCTTTTCCAACTACTTTTAGAATAAAGCTCTTTTCCGGAAAAAAGTTGGCCGTATATATGTTGTTTTCTAGCAGTTCACAAAGCAAGAGTTCTCGATTGTAAAGCCCTTCGTCTGAAGGCTTATAACAGTAAGTCTTAAAATTGTTTTTTCCCTCAAATAAACGCGCCCCTACTTTCATTAATTCAATATCTAAGGGTTCTAGTAGGGTTGTTAATATGGGGGCCGCAAAGGGGTGAAACTTTGCGCCATGGGCAAACACATAATGGTATTCCTTTAATTTTGAATCGTGAATGATGTTAAAATTAGCATCTACTTCTTTAATGCTTAGGGCTCTTATGTCTTGTGGAAGGTTGTAATTAAATGTGGTTATAAATTCGTTTAGATCATCTATAGGAGTTTCATTTAAAAATAATTCAAAAGCCGCTTCATTGGCCGATACCATGGCATCAGTCCGTCCAGCACCTAAGGTTTTAAAGGATTGATCACCCAGTATATATTTCAAGGTGCGGTCTATCATTAAATGCACCGTTTTTGTCTGCGGTTGTTTTTGCCAGCCATGAAAACGATAGCCTAAAAACTGTAACTTTATCAAGTAATAGAACCGTTTTTGAAACATGATTACAAGTTCGTAATTTTATAAAGAGTTACAAAATTAATGTCTTGATTTTAAAACATCCACGACCGCATCTAGCTTAACCCCTTTAGCTTGCAATAAAATTAAATAATGAAATAGTAAATCAGCACTTTCATTTAAAAATAAATCATCGTCTGTGTCTTTGGCTTCAATAATCATTTCCACAGCTTCCTCCCCTACTTTTTGAGCAATGCTATTCAGTCCTTTTTCAAACAATTCGGCTACATAAGAGCTTTGGGAAGCCGCCTTTTCCTTTCGATCTGTTATTATATTTTCAAGTTTAGATATAAAGCCATAAGAGTTTGTATTGGAGTCTCCCCAACAACTGTCCGCACCTGTATGACAGCAAGGGCCTTGTGGGGTAGCCTGTATAAGTAAGCTATCGTTGTCACAGTCATTTTTAATGCTTTTTAAGTTCAAGAAATGACCACTCTCCTCCCCTTTTGTCCAGAGCCGCTGTTTACTCCGACTGTAAAAGGTCACTTTATTAGTTTTTTGTGTTTTGGCCAATGCCTCAGCATTCATATAGCCAAGCATTAAAACATTTTTAGTAATTGAATCTTGAATTATTGCAGGAATTAATCCGGCACTATTATACTTGATATCCATTAGAGTCGTATGTTAATTTGTTTAGATTGTAAGTCTTGTTTTAGATCTATTATGTCAATTTCACCAAAGTGAAATACCGTAGCAGCCAGGGCTGCATCTGCTTTTCCTTCTTTAAAAACAGTTTCAAAGTGTTGTTTTGTCCCGGCTCCTCCAGAAGCTATGATTGGAATATTTACCGTTGTTGAGAGTTGTGCCAATGCTTTATCAGCGAAACCAGTTTGAACGCCGTCATTTGACATTGAGGTAAATAAGATTTCACCAGCACCACGCGATTCTACTTCTTTGGCCCATTCAAATAAATCTAAATTTGTTGGAATCGTTCCTCCGGCTAGGTGAACACGCCACTTTCCATTAACCTTTTTAGCATCAATAGCAAGTACAATACATTGGCTACCAAATGCTAATGCTAATTCGTTAATTAGTTGTGGGCGTTTGATCGCTGCAGAATTCACAGCTACCTTATCGGCCCCTGACTTTAATAGTTTTTCCACCCCTTCTTTGGAATTAACACCTCCACCTACTGTGAAGGGAATGTCAATCTGCTCGGCTACCTTACGGACCATATCAATAGTTGTTGAACGTGATTCCAAGGTGGCTGAGATGTCTAAAAACACCAGTTCATCCGCTCCCTTCAAGGCATATTGTTTGGCCAA
>TARA_Y100000385_G_scaffold58947_1_pt1 | contig 38071 bp, 42 predicted proteins | sample TARA_Y100000385 | Tara Oceans TARA_Y100000385 (sample SAMEA2620980) | marine metagenome | biome: marine biome (ENVO:00000447); feature: surface water layer (ENVO:00002042); material: "saline water (ENVO:00002010), including plankton (ENVO:xxxxxxxx)" | depth 5 m
CCTTCTTCTAAGAAGTCAGCAGTTCTACCTGTGGCAACAATTTCTCTACCAAAAAACCATGATTTTTTGCTCTTTAGAAATTCTAAAAGATTAGGCTTAAAGTTGTCGTGGGCTATTACTGCTATCTTACTCATTTTTATTAAATTTTTGTTAGTGCTTGTTCAGTAACGATTGAACATAAATCAATTAGTCGTGCTGAATAGCCAGACTCGTTATCATACCAAGAAACTAATTTAATCAAATTCCCGTCAACTTTTGTCAACTCAGCATCAATAATTGAAGATTCTTTTCTACCAACAATATCAATTGAAACTAATGGGTCAGAACTCACTGCCAAAATTCCGTTCATAGTCGTATTAGCAGCAGCTTGTAATAAATTATTTACCTCATCTACATTAGTTTCTTTTTCTGTAACACATATAAAATCAGTTATTGAACCACATGCAACGGGCACACGTAAAGCGATACCGTCTAACTTTCCATTCAAACTAGGTAATACCTTACCAACAGCAGAAGCCGCTCCTGTTTTTGTTGGTATAATTGAGTTCATTGCTGAACGTGCTCTTCTCAAATCTTTGTGAGGCATATCTTGCAAACTCTGATCGGCCGTAAATGCGTGAGTCGTAGTGATATAGCCAGATTTAATTCCAAAATTGTCGTTAATTACCTTTGCCATTGGCGCTAAGCAATTGGTAGTACAAGAAGCATTTGAAAACACAAAATCTTCCTCGGTAATAACCTCATTGTTCACACCTAAAACTACTGTTTTTGCATCAGGTGAAGGTGCCGAAATAACCACTTTTTTGGCTCCAGCAATTACATGTTGCAAAGCTTGTTCATTCTGCAAAAACCTTCCAGTAGATTCTAAAACCACATCCACATTCAAATCTTTCCAAGGTAATTCTTGTGGGTTTGGACATGAAAAAACAGGAATTTCTGTTGAATCAACCAAAATCTTGTTATCCGATGGGCTTACTTGGTTTGCTAGTACGCCGTGTGTAGAATCGTACTTTAATAAATGTGCTAATGTTTTAACATCTGTAAGATCGTTAATTGCTACGACCTCTATGTTTTCAGATTCTAGGGCCTGACGGAAAAAATTTCTGCCGATTCTACCAAATCCATTAATTGCTACTTTAATTTTTGTCATTTTATCTTGAAATAATTTTGTTTAACTTATATAAATCTTCGTTTATTTTTTTCTCTTTGTCTACCACATCTTGCATAGGAATCAGTACCGTTTCATTTTTAACTATACCTACCATATGCTTGTGGTTTTCCGACATTAACGCCTGAATAGCCGACAAGCCTAATCTACTAGCTATGACCCTATCCATAACTACTGGAGAGCCCCCTCTTTGAAGGTGACCTAGAATAGTAACCTTAGACTCATACTCAACGAATACTTCTTTTAAATCTTCAGCAATTTTGTAGGACGGCCCATGGTTATTTCCTTCGGCTACTACAACAACACTTGACGATTTACTCAAGGACTTTCCTGTTTTCAAACGCTCTGCTAAATCTTTAATTTCGAACTGCTTTTCTGGGATTATAACAAAGCATGCTCCAGAGGCAATACTTGAATAAAGAGCTAGATTTCCGTTATCTCTACCCATTACCTCAACAAAAAACAATCGATTGTGAGAACGGGCCGTATCTCGAATTTTATCTACAGATTCAACTATAGTTTGTAGGGCGGTTTGAAATCCAATTGAATTGTCAGTACCATAAATATCATTATCAATAGACGCAGGAATACCAACACATGGAAAATCAAATTGGCTAGCAAATACATTAGCTCCTGTAATAGAACCGTTACCACCAATAACGACAAGCGCCTCTACACCAGAAGCAATTAAATTGTTGTAGGCTTTTTCTCGAACTTCAGCTTTATGAAAATCTAAGGAACGAGCGGTCTTTAAAACAGTACCTCCAACCTCAAGAATATTACTAACTGAACGCATTTCAAGTACCTTGAAATCATTTTCTATGACTCCTTGATAACCACGAAAATAACCAATACACTCTATGCCGTGATAATTAGCAGAACGAACAACACTCCTAAGTGCTGCGTTCATGCCCGGAGAATCTCCTCCTGAAGTTATGATTGCTATTTTTTTGATAACTTAATGTATATTTTGAGCAAAGATATACTAAAAAGTGTAAAAACAACACTAACTAAGACGAAATTGTTACAGCTTTAAGTGAAAATGACATTTTTAATCCTATTTTAAGGTTGATTTTCTTTCATAAATAGATATGACTATTAAAAGCATCAACAAATTGTACATACTGTCTTCAATAGGAATGTTCAATATTCGAAGACCAATTATCTGACTTGAGCTATAACTAACGATTGGTGTTTCATTGAAACTACCAGTTAAAAAGCCGTTTATAATCAAAAAAGGAATCAGCGAAACAAAATAGGTTCTAAAAAAAGTTCCTATCCAGTTAGGCTTATGAATTGCCAAAATAAAAAGCGAAAGTGAGGTTAGGCTAAAGCATATAAGGGTATATAATCTGTCTGAGTAAATAACTGAAAAGAAGGCTAATATACAGGCCAAAGAATATGCAATTTTAATATAGCTACCTGAATCTAATTGCTTATTAAAAAAGTAATTTAACACCTCATGTATAAATACACAGGCAAATGGAATGATTATAAAAAACAACCATTCTTCTAAAGGCAATAGGAAAAACTTTATTCCACAGATATAATCACTATTAAACTGCCATACTGACAAATCAGTAAACCAGATATCCCATGGAATAAACAATATCATCATCACAATTATAGAGGGCAAAAGACGAGACCACTTGCTGTAATAATTTATTCGCCTTTCGAAACTCTGAGCTAATGGATAAGCTAGAGAGAAAATCATTAAAATGAAATAGAAAAAATGATGTTCTAAAAATTCCATTATTAAAAATTAAATGATTGTAGGGTAAAGAATAAAACTTGAGATATAATCAAGCCAAAACCCAATTTAGCATTAAATTTTATTCGATTAAAACTCAATATCCAATTCATGAACATAGCCACTAAAAACCACATGATATAGTTTTGAGTTGGTATAGCACCACCTTGCCAATGCCAAAAATCTAAGCGTATTGCCACAGGCTCAATCATTAGGTCTAATAACACCATAATGACTGAAGAAAGTACTATCTTATATATGGGCTTAGTCACAAAATAGGAGCTTACCGCAAAAGAAGACACAGCTAAAAGTATCCAGTTTATTCCAATAATAATCGGAACCTCAAGAAGCTGAAAACCGAGCGTTGCTCCATAGTCGTATTCGCCAAATAACACGCCTGAATAAACGCCTAACACCTCTACAAGATAGCCGATAATAAATAGAAACGAGATAACTTTGTAGAAGTTAAATGAAAAGTCATTGTTAGCCCAAACCAACAAAAGGAAAGATAACGTCAAATTCATTGGAGTTAGAGAAAGAAATAAAGGCTTAAGCGACTCAAATGACAAAGCAAGCCCTCCTACAGCATGTAGGATAAAAAGTATAACAGTTACAATGTTTTCCTTAGTCCAACTCATTAGTTAAGTGATTCAAAAAAGCCATCTATAATTTTAGCAGAAGACAGTGCTAATGGTATTCCACCACCAGGATGAACGCTTCCACCACAAAAATATAGGCCTTTAATATCATTAGAAAAATTAGAATGACGAAAGAAAGCTGCCATCTTATTATTAGAAGCTGTACCATAAAGCGAGCCTTGATAAGATGCCGTTTTAGATTCAATCGTTCTTGGTTCTAAAATTTCCTCCGTTAAGATAAGAGATTCTATATTTGTTTGCAATTCTTTTGACAGTTTTCGCAAAATATTTATTCTGGCTTTTGCGATTAGGCTATCCCAATCCTGTCCTTTATTAGCAGGAACATTAATCATCACGAACCAATTTTCACAACCTTCAGGGGCATCAGATTTATTTTTCTTTGAAGTAATATTGACATATACTGTAGGGTCGTAATAAATGTCTTTTCCATCTTGTAATGCATTAAACTCTGCCTTATAATCATCAGAAAAAAATAGGTTATGTAAGTCCAAATTTTCAAAGGATTTGTTCATACCCCAATAGAAAATCAGAGCCGACGTAGAACGCTCTTGTTTTAATATTTTCATGGGTTTTTTATACTCTTTGAGTAATGTATCATAGACAAAATAAACATCTAGGTTTGATACTACGTAATCCGACATTACTTTTTCTCCATTAATCTCTACTCCTATAGTTTTTTTATCCTTTACTAATATTTTGGTAACCTTTGTACTCAAATGAAACCTTACACCCAAAGATTGAGCCAATTCAAATAAAGAATTAGCTATGGAATACATGCCATTTTTCGGAAAATAAGCCCCTTTATTGAATTCAAGATGAGGGATAATATTAAGTATTGACGGTGCCACATAAGGATTAGAACCGTTGTAGGTGGCGTATCTATCAAATAACTGAGTCATTTTTTCATTTTTCAATGCTTTGAAATTGGCAGAATGCATACTTGAAAACAAACCCAAAAAGGGCAACTTAAGAAAGGATTTTAAGACCTTGAAAGAACAATAAGATTTTAATTTATGTAATGAGCGTTCAAGAAAGATGAAAGCTGTAGCATCATAAATATAGGCGCTTTTTTTTAGATGATTTTTGACATCTTCAGAACGGGCACCTGTTTGCTTGGCAGATTCTTCAGCAAACTTATTTATATCAGAAAAACCTCTCAAGAAAGTGCCATCGGGATAAAAATATCTACAACTTTCATCTAAGCGTTGATAATTGAAAAAATCTCTTGGATTTTTGTCTGCTAAACGATACAGTTCATCGACAAGTTCAGGCATCGTGAATAATGAAGGCCCCGCATCAAAACGAAAACCATTAGAATTAATTTGGGATAATTTACCTCCAACATATGGGTTAGACTCAAAGACATCTACAGAATATCCTTTAATAGATAATCGAATAGCTGTAGCTAACCCCCCAATTCCTGCTCCAATTACTACAACTTTTTCAGTTTTACTCACACACATGTTTTATAACGGTCAATAGCTTCAAGTCTAGATTGTTTAGCATCTACAACTTTACGAACTCTGTACAATCCATTTTCCTCCATCTCATTAATCCATTTTTTACAATAAGTTAATTTTGGGTCATACCTTTCTAACTGTGTGTTTGGATTAAAAACTCTAAAATAAGGTGCAGAATCACAACCTGTACCAGCAACCCATTGCCAATTACCATTGTTTGATGCTAGATCATAATCCATTAATGCAGAAGCAAAATAAGCTTCTCCTAGACGCCAATCGATGCCTAAGTTTTTGACTAAAAAAGAGGCTGTAATCATGCGTACCCTATTGTGCATATAGCCAGTTTCAAAAAGCTGACGCATACCTGCATCAACAATAGGAAAACCTGTTTCTCCGTACTTCCACTTGATATACAAATCGGGGTTATTCCATTTTATATTATTATATTTTTCTCTAAAGCAACTCGTTACAATTTTAGGATAATGCCAAAGTATTTGAGCATAAAATGAACGCCAAATTAATTCATTTAAAAACGTGTCAGAATATTGATAGGCTATTTTTGAAACCTCTCTTATACTTAAAAAGCCAAACCTCAAATGCACAGATGCATTACTGGTTCCATTTAGGTTTGGATCATTCCTACTAGCATCATATTCGAGCAATGAACGGTAGGTTAAATTTGGCTTGTGTAAGATATAATCTGTGTAATCAAATCCAATATCTTCAATAGTTTCAACACATGGCAATTCCTTTGAAGTTTTGCATTTATGCAATAGGGTATCTGAGGGGAAAGGCTGAGTCATTGAAGCTCTAAACTGCGCTTTCCATTTTTTCATATAATAGGTGTAAACAGAGTAAACTTTGCCCGTATCCGTTAAGACTTCGTCTTTTTCAAAAATAACATGATCTTTGAAGGAACGAAATTTTACCTTTTTTTTAATCATTGATGTTTTTATCGACTGATCTCTTTGGATAGCGTAAGGTTCATAATCCCTATTGGCAAATATAGCTTCATAAGGCACCTTTTCTAAAAGGTCATTGAAAATCGATTTTGGATCACCATAATAGACATGAATTTTTTTATTGTGTTTAGCAAGTTCTTTATTTAACTCTTTTAAGCGATCAAAAAGAAGACTCACACGTCTATCATTTTCATCAAGCTTATCTAAAATATTGATATCAAAGATGAAAACAGGAAGAACAGATTTAGATTTACTCAAGGCTTGAAAAAAACCATGATTATCATGCAATCTCAAGTCTCGCCTAAACCAAAATATACTTAGATTATAATTCATGACTTCATTAATTCTTTATTAATAGCACTTTCTAAAGTAGGATAATCGTACTTAAATCCAGTGCTTAAAAGCTTATCAACTGAGAGTGAGCAGCCACCCACAAGGATAATACTTCTTCCCCCAAAAATCAATCTTAAAACAAATAATGGCAATTTTATGAGAATAGCATACTTTGCTACTTTAGACTTTATAAATTTCATAAAGTCATATTGAGTCCATTTTTGTTTTGAGGCCATATTATAAGCTCCACTGACCGACCGATTCTCGATGGCATAATATACGAATTTTGCTGCATCCTCTATATGTATCCATTCAATGGATTGTATTCCATTTCCAAACACAACACCCATACCCAAGCGCATAGATAAAATTGTAGGCTGTAAAAAACCAGCATCTTTGCTTAAAAGCAGAGATATTCTCATTTGAATTACTCTACTGCCTAGTGTCTCAAATTGTTGAGCAGCAGACTCCCAATCAACACACATTTTAGAGAGCCAATCGTCAGCAGGAGAGTCTTCTTCTGATTGGATACCTTGGGCATCAATACCATAGAAGCCAAGTGCTGAAGCGGAAACAAATGTTTTTGGATTTACTCCTAAAGATTTACACCGTTCATATAATAAATCAGCCGCATCTATCCTACTTTCATACATTAAGTCCTTGTTTTTTTCCGTCCAAGGCTTCATGATGTTATAACCTGAAAGATGAATGATATGCTGACAGTCTAATAATGCATTTTTGTCAATTAATTTTTCAGAAATATTCCAATAAAAGACGTCCTTATTATCTACCTTTCGCTTATTGGTCGATAATGCAATAACTTCATAGCCTTGAGATATGAGTATTCGTTTTACCCGAATTGCTAATGAGCCACTTGCTCCTGTAATAAGTACTTTTTCTGCCATCTTAAAATTCTATTAATAGCCCAATACTAGGAAGTACTGTTCCTGACTCATTAATAATTTCGTAAAGAGAATATTGATTACTGTCTTGTGCTGTATATACTTGATTGCCAATTTCAGGATCAATACCTACTTCGGATGGCAGTTGTATCTTGAAGTTATATAAATTTTCCACATCTATATAGGCATTCAAACTCCACTTGTTGAAATACCATTTTTTATCCAATCGCAAGTCAATACCATGAACATTGTTTAAACGTTCAGTATTCAAAGCATCGTAACTTAACACTCCTCTTCGATTTTTATCCCAAACACCTTTATCACTGGAGGTAACTAAATCGATAGGAGTATAAGGTGCTCCGCCAGAGTAACGGAATTTTAGCCCTAGTTCAATATTTCTTTTGAATTTTTTACCGGCAGTCATATTAAAAATAAAACGATTATCCCAAGCCGAAGGAATAAGCTCACCATTTTTATCTTCGAACTCACTTCTATAATAAGTCACAGACATAATACCGTAAACCGATGAGCTTAGTTTTTGTTGAGCTAAAAACTCTACCCCATAACTTCTGCCTTTAGAGATGGAAGAAATATCCTCGTTACCGATTACACCAAAGTCACCACCCAAATTGGCTAAAGAAATACTATCAATAATAGAAAAAGGATAGTTATCGTATTGCTTATAGAACGTCTCAAGCGTTACTTTACTGTAATTAGAAGGGTTGAATTCTAAACCAAAGACGGCATGGTCGCATTGAATATATTCAACATCTTGATTTTCGAAATTATTATTTAACCCATACCCCAAAATTGTATAAGCTGGTAACTGATAATACCTCCCTAAGTTAGCGTTTACACTTGCTTTTTGTGAAAGATTATATGCCAAAGAAAGTCGAGGTGAAAAATTAGGAGTTGTTGTATTCTCTGTAAAACTATTCCCATCTATTCTAAAACCAAAAGATGTTACTAACCTATCAACCAAATAAGTCTTACTCAATTGAGCAAAAGCACCGTATTTAATAAAATGCAAATCTGCTTCCACTAGAACTGGAATAATAGAAGTTCCTGAAGTAATAGTTTGATTTGTTGAATTTAAATAGGTAGCATCTTCTAGATTTAACCCTACGTTAAATTTAACATCACTTCTTCTAAAATTATACTCTATTCTGGCTTTATTTTCTATTTCTTGAGATTCATAATCTAATAGTTTTTCCGATGTTTCGTCTGCATAGTCAGCATACTTTACTGCCGTATTATTGAGGTGGCTACGACTCAATACAACAAATAAATTAGAGTTATCAAAAAAACGTTTCCATGTTCCACCAAGGGTATAATTCCATTGCTCATTTACGGGCAAGTTATTCAGCGTATATTCATTTTGAGCAAGTTGTTGAAGGTCATCGATACCCTCATTAGCTTCTGGGTTAAGTGTAAATTCATCAATAGCTGCCAAAGCAATAATATTAAATTGATTTTTGGCATCTGGCTTGTGAGTATACTTAAATTGCAAATCGTTGTAAGTAGGCAAAAAAGGCAATTGCAGTGCTTTGAATAAAAACTGCAAATAGGAACGTCTTGCTGACAACAACATAGTAGATTTTTCTGATAAAGGAGTGCTTATCGTTAAACCCGCATCACTTGAACCCAACATAAATGAAGCGCTCAATTCTTCATCACTTCCTTCAATTTGTTTAAGTTCCATTACAGAGCTCAAAGCATTTCCTCTATTTGCAGGAAAAGCTCCTGAATAAAAATCTACTTCTCTAATAAAATTGACATTCAAAATACCTACCGGACCACCTGAAGAACCTTGTGTGGCAAAGTGATTGATGTTAGGTATTTCAACACCATCGAGAAAAAAACGATTTTCATTGGGTGCGCCACCACGAATTACAATATCATTCCTAAAAGATGGCGAACTAGAAACGCCTGGTAAATTGGCTATTACCTTTGAAATATCACGATTTCCTCCTGGGCTTCTTAATATTTCAGATGCATTAATTGTCCTTAAACTAGTAGGGCTTTCTTCTGTTTTATTAAACGTATTGGCAGTAACCTGAACCTCATTAATAATTTGAGCATTTTCTGTTAAGAAAAAATCTAATCTTAAATTCTTATTTGGAGTTAATTGTATCTCTGTTTTTAAATCCGTATTAAAGCCGATGTAACTACACTTAAAGTTATATAGACCAGGAGTAATATCAAGCAATTCAAAATTTCCATCAATATCTGTGGTTGCTCCCTTTGAAGTCCCATCAATTATAACATTTGCAAAAGGAATTGCCTCATTATTTAGGGCATTTTTAACGCTACCATACACCCTCACAGTCTGGGCATTTGAATAAAAAATAAGACACGTAAAAATTAAGGATAAGTAATACTTCATAAGTTGTTAGGTTGATTGAATATTTAAAATAGTTATTTCAGGCATAATTCCTACTCTTCCAGGATAACCCAAATGACCTATACCTCTATTGACGTAAAGGTATTGCTCTTTGTTTTGGTAAAGACCAGCCCAAAATTTATACTTCCATTGCGAAGGGCTCCATTTTACGCCGCCAATTTCAATACCAAACTGCATTCCATGAGTATGCCCTGCTAATTGTAAGTCTACTTGTTTAGAGAAAGGAATAACCTTGTTAGTCCAATGTGTAGGATCATGAGAAAGTAAAAAAGTTGGAATACCTTCTTTAGCCGATAGCATGGCTTTTTCTAAATCACCGTATTTTGAAAACCTACCATCGCCCCAATTCTCTACTCCGACTACATTTATTTCTAATCCATCCAGACTAAGCATCTCGGTTTCATTGAGTAAAAGTTTGAAATCCGAATTTGCAAAATGCGATTTTATCTCATCAAAATTCCTTTGCCATTTGGAACGACCGTCTTCAGAATTTAAATCTAAACCAATATAGTCTGCATAATCGTGATTGCCCAAAACTGCAAATTTACCATACTTCGCTTTGAGCTGCTTTAATGTGTCAACAAATGGCTCGGCTTCTTTAGCATGATTATTGACCAAATCTCCTGTAAAAAATATCAAGTCAGGCTTTTCTTCATTGATTAATTCTACCGCTTCCAAAAGCTTATCTTTTCTTTGAAAACTACCCAAATGCAAATCCGAAATCTGAACAATCTTCAAAGGCTTAGATCCTTTAGGAAAGTTGTTTAGTGATAAATCAACTATGTGTTTTTTAAAATTAAACCTGCCTACAAGAATTCCATATGAAAACAGTGAAAAAGTTAATGCCCCAATACCTAAAGCTGTATTTTTTAAAAAATCTATTCTGCTAATTGGCTGACCATCTAGAGATAAGCTTTTATTTACAAAAATGGATTGATATAAATACTTAAATAGACGAATAACATCATCAATCAACAAAGGTAAAATCATTGCTAATTTGGATGCAATTATGGTAAACACAAAACCAAAAATAATCACCATATAATTGGGGTAAAGTGTCATATTGGTGTTTATAGCTGGGTAATACATCAAAGCAATAGTAATTGCAGTAATGAGCCAAAAGCCATATTTAAATATTGGATTTCCTATAATTTGACTTTTAAACGCCGACCATACATAAATGTCGATACTTAAAATGAAAGCTATGAGTATTGTTGTAAAAATAATTCTAGCCATTTTTTATCTTTTCTGTTTTTTTAAATTCAACGTCCAAAGTTGTAAAATAATTATCTACAATTTGTACGAATTTCTCCTTTTTTTGGCTTGACATTTTATCATACATAGAAACCATAAATTTCATTCTTATGTTTTTATTAAAGACATCTCTGTGTTTATCTATAAACTGCCAGTATAATGCGTCCCATGTATCTTGCCATTCATCCTTTTTGTAATTACTCATTTTTCTCAAATAGTTACTACTACTTATGTACGGCTTAGTAGACATGAGTCCACCGTCAGCAAATTGACTCATGCCATATACATTAGGCACCATCACCCAATCGTAAGCATCAATAAATAACTCCATAAACCAACGGTAAATTTCATCTGGATCAAACTCACACAACAACATGAAATTGCCTAATACCATCAACCGTTCTATATGATGAGCATAAGCTGTTTTTAGTATCTTTTTTATGGTTGTGTCAATGGGCACTATTCCTGTAGTGCCATCATAAAAAGAAGGTGGTATTTTACGACTATGTTGAAAGAAATTACGGTTTCTTTCTTCAGTACCTTTAGCAACATATATTCCTCTTATAAATTCTCTCCAACCAATAATTTGACGGATAAATCCTTCTAAGGAATTAAGGGGGATTTCATTGGTCTGGCTATAAGCCAACACAGCATCTATAATTTGCGCAGGAGTTATTAAACCCACATTAAGCATGGGCGTAAGAATACTATGATTAAGAAAGTGTTCTTTGTCTACAATAGCATCTTCATAAATACCAAAGTCATAAAATCGTTGGTCAAAAAAGTCATTAAGCCATTTTGATGTTTGAGCAAAATCATTGGGGTAAATAGGATTATCGGACAGTTGGCCAAGATTATCAGAAAAATTCTGATTGACATAGGTTAGAGCCTCCGAATAAAATTCGTTGGACGGCAAAGGCCTGAATTTAGGTGCTTCTTTATCTTTAGGATACTTCTTTCTATTATCGGTGTCATAGCTCCATTTACCACCTGTGGGTGAAGCGTTTTTATCTATTAATATCCCTAATTTTTTACGTTGCTCAATGTAAAAAGAGGTTTGAAAATACTTCTTCTTGGTCGCCTTAAAAAAGTCTGAATATTCATCTGATAGATTAATAAAATATGGACTTTCATAGATGGTACAAAGCATATCTTTAGCCCCCTCTGACAATCTTTTTTCAAGCCAATCATCAACTGGATTAATGATGTGTATTTCACGCACACCTTTGTCGATTAGTTCAGGTATCAATAGGCGAATGTCTGAAGTTGTTTCATTAGCTTGAACATAGAATACTTTTTTGCCTATTGACTCAAGATAAGATTGATAAAACTTCATACTTGCTCTATGGAAAGCCAGTTTTTGTTTATGAAAATTGTAGTGTTTAAAAAATAGGTATTCCTCAACAAGGTATATAGGGAAGTTATTATCTAACAAATCACTTTGCTGAAATAACTGATGAGGAAAAATAATATTTACACTATTCATTACTAATTACTTTTATTTCTTCTACAGCGTTGGCTACAGTATTTAACATCCTCCCATACTCTTTCCCACTTTTTTCGCCAAGAGAAAGGTCTCTGACAAACGGTACAAATTTTATGTGGCAAAGGCTTTTTCAAAATTTATCGAAAATCAGGTAATTCGTTAGCCCTAGCATATGGAAATTGCCCTATCCTTTCTAGCCTATAGTAGCTATTTAACCCTCCTATTCCAACGTCATTCAATAACTCCAAATTGATTTGACCATCATCCTCTACAGCCACATCGTCAATCCACAAATGTTGTATAGAACCAATTACCATCATACAATTGTTTAATTCTATTGGTAACATATCTTCTAATTGCATTGCTAGCTTAACACGACTTTCCTTGACAAAAGGTGCTTGAAAGTCGAACAAAAATTCTTCAGTAAAATTGCATTTATCAAATTCGGATTCATCTTTATCAAATTTTGCTGACGTATAATGAGCGTTCTCAATAAAATCTGTATGAATGTGGTTTATAGTGTAACACTTATTCTGCAAAATATTATCATAAGTATCTCGCCTCACTTCATGTTGAGGACGCAAGACGAATCCCAAAAGAGCAGGATTACTTCCCAAATGGACTATTGAACTAAAAACCGCCAAATTAGTATGCCCATCATCAGAAACAGTTCCTATTAAATTTGCTGGTTTAACACCTGTAATTGAATTGATTAAATTCAACCTTTTGATGCGAGGTGTTTGTTGTATTTGTTCTTTAGTAAGATGCATATTAAAGTATTATTCTATTATCCACTAAGTCTTGAAAGGACAGCACATTTTTTTCAGAAATGGTTTTAAAACCTGTTACGTCAAAGAAAAAAATAGCGTGATCACCATGATTATTGACAACAGATTTTTTTTCCAACTCTATTAGCGCACAGGTATCCTTTAAGACCGCATAATTTTTCCATGGCTGAAGCAAATTGTATGAATTAAGATAACGATCCTTATCGAAAAGTTTACCGCTAATTTTACCTAACTTTCTAATAACCTTTAGATTGTTAGCACTTAATAATTGTAACACCACTTTGGAAGATTTTTCAAGATTTTTATACGTCTTAGTGGTATAGTCAATAGCAATAGAGTATATCTTAGGCTTCATACTCACCGCAGAAACGTATGTACATATATTCATATTGACTTTGCCTTCATCGTCATAAGTAACTAAACTATATACAGGAGGACTGATTATATTCCAAGGTCGTTTCATTACTTATCGATTAAATTTTTCATCCATTACTTTAAAACGATAGTCAAAAATGCCTTTAAGCTGTTTTTTGATTAATAGAGTGTTGGCAATATCTCCAAGTATTCCAAAAGGAGGAATGTAGGTTATAATATCGGTCATAAGAATTCCACCGTCTTTTTCTTCAAAAAAGTGTTGGTGATGCCACATCTTGTATGGACCTAATCGTTGTTCATCAATAAAAAAATGCTTGTCTTTAACTTGAGTAATTTCGGTTACCCAATTCATCTTGACATTAAGCAAAGGAGATACTCTATAGGAGATTATCATACCGGGATACATCTTCTCGGGCAAGTCTTTTGAAGTGATGTCAAACAACATATAGTCAGGGGTAATTTCTTTCAAATTAGCCGGAGATGATGCGAAATCCCAAATGGTATCTATATCTGTATTTAAAAACTGTTCTTTACGGAGTTGGTAATGAGCCATATTAGTATTAGTAAATGAAATTATTTATGTTAAAAACACACTTTGTATAACTATTTTGTATTTTTGTTATACAAATATACGATTATGCTATTTAAAACAAGCCAAAATCAGAAAAAAATAAGAGAAGAATTAGTAAATATTTGCGGTAAAACCTACACGCTTTTAGAGAAAATAAAATATGGCTTTTATGGATCTCCAAAATATCTACTATTAAACATTAGACCAACGGCATTTGATATAGATTTTGAAAATTACAATGACTTAGTTTATTGTACTATTGAGATGAGAACCAAAGGAAGCGCAATATACTTTAGACACAAAAATGAAGAATATGTACTGATGTCGAGATACAATCAAATGAGCTTTTTAAATAATGACGGAAAGCTCGAAGTTCAAGTAAATAACTACATCCTAAAACTAAAAATTGCAGACACTAAAGCCCACAAAAAGTTCATGCAAAGCTTTATGAAAAGTAGAAGTTTCTCTAGTCAATAATTCCTACGAAATCATCTAAGTTATCAAGAATTGTGATTTTATGACTCTTGGTTAGGAAATTAATATCAAGACTATTTGCCACTAAATAATGTGTTGATTTAGGGAAAGACTTTTCTAAATAATTAATCGTAAAATCAAGATTACTTTTGGAAGTGTTAGAAACAGAGAAAAACAAGACATTATCAATGTGCTTTTTTTCAGCCAACTGTAAAAGCGATCCGTAAGGTACGTTTGCTCCTAAATAAACAACTTCGTGCCCACTATTTATAAGTAAAAACTTAGCGAAAATTAATCCAATTTCATGGAATTCATTTTCAGGCAAGAATAATAACCACGTTTCTTTAAAAGAATCGTTCATAGAAGCAGCATCAGCAGCAGCTCCAATTTTTTGTTTAACAAGTTCAGAAAGAAAATGCTCTTGCGAAGGTGCTATTCTATTGGTAAGCCAAAAAATTCCAATCTTAGAAAAGGCTACTAATAAGACGTTTTTATAAAACTCAAGTATTCCTAACTCCTCAACCCCTTTTTCATAAGTTGAGTGAAAGAGATGTGAATCAAAATCAAGAGCAGACTTAATCAATTTTGCAATATAATAGGACTCTGTTGAATTGTCATCAGAACTGTTTTTGATTTCATCAACTTTTATAGCGATTTCATCGTGAGCTAATTTAGATATTGCTGATATTTTATAACCATTTTCGATCAGGTAATTGCAATTTAGAGCTCGTACTAACAATTCATCAGTGTAAAATCGAATTTTGGTATCGGTTCGTTGTGCTTTCAAAAATCCATAACGGTTTTCCCAAGTTCGTAAAACGAACTTGGTAATTCCAGTGATTTGTGAAAACTGGTCTATACTATACTTAGTCATTGACTATATATTTTCCATTAGGGTACTTATTGAACCAAAAATCCAAGCTACTCATTGTTTTTAAGTTGATTTTCATTTTATCAGTATAAAAAATGATTTTTGGAGTTCTTTTTTTGATTTCTTCTATTGAAATTTTCTTTTTTTTCTTTCTTGGCATCTTACCAAATATTAATGTTTACAGACACTATTGTCATAAATTGTTATGCAAATATATGCTTTTTGTATAACATTATTGCAAAAATTCTATACAAATTTAAAAAAGTTATATATTTGCATCAACTTAACTAATAAAAAAAATTATGAAACATCTATTACGAGTACTTATATTATCATTAATTTCTTTAACCACTTTCGCAACTGTTCATCAGGTTAATGCGGGAATGTTTTATTATAACCCAAGTTCACTGACTATATCATTAGGAGATACCGTTGTATGGATCAACGATGGCGGAACACACGATGTGAATGCAAATACAAACTCAGTCACAGGAGAAAGCTTTGGAAACCCAGAAAGCTTTAACTCATCCTCAACCAATGTTGTGGGAGCTACTATACATACTCAAGTATTTAATTTAGCGGGAACATATGAATACGATTGTTCTGTAGGAAATCATGCTTTACAAGGTATGGTAGGCTCTATAACTGTTGAAGGTGGGGAAAACGGAACTGTTGTAGAAATTATAGTAAACTCACCTGATCATACTACTTTAGAGTCAGCTGTAATTTTAGCTGATTTAGTTGATGATCTTTCTGGCAACGGTCCGTTTACTGTATTTGCTCCAACAGATGCAGCCTTTAATGCCTTACCCGCAGGAGCTTTAGATGATTTATTAGATGATGAAAACGCTCTAACTGCAGTTCTTCTTCAACACGTACACCCTGGCTATGTTACTGCTGAGGACTTAGAAGACGGTATGGAAGTAGAAACTCTTAATGAAGGTATTTTAGAAGTTTCTGTAAACGGTGAGGTAATTATGATTGATATGTCTACAGTTACTTTTGCTAATATAGTAGCTGATAATGGCATTGTACACGTTATTGATATGGTGCTTTTACCTTCTACAGATGAGCAAACAGTAATGGACATTATTGCAAACTCACCTATACACACAACTCTAAATCAAGCCATTACAGCTGCGAACTTGCAAGAAACACTTTCAGGTGATGGCCCATTCACAGTATTTGCACCAGCTGATGAAGCATTTGATGGTCTGCCGCCAGGAACACTTGACTTAATACTAGCAAACCAAGATGAACTAATTGACTTATTATATAATCACGTTCACTCTGGAGAAGTCTATTCAGAAGATCTAGAAGATGGCATGATGGTTCCAACATTGAACGGTACTGAATTGGAAGTTAGCATTGATGGAATGACAGTTATGATTAATCTAGCAACAGTCATAGAAGCAAATCTTCCTGCAAGTAATGGTGTAGTGCACATAATAGATAAAATATTATTACCTGGAATGGGAGAAGTAGACACTACAGTTTGGAGTATCATTAAAGCGTCTCCAATTCATACAACTTTGGAAGCAGCAATCGATGCCGCTGGTTTAGGGGAAACTTTATCAGGAGATGGTCCCTATACAGTATTTGCACCAACAGATGATGCCTTTGATGCATTACCTGAAGGAGCTGTAGATGAATTGCTTGCTAATATCCCACTCTTAACAGAAATCCTATTACACCATGTTCACGCAGACAATGCTTTGGCAGAGGACTTAATGGACAGTATGGAAATACCAACAATGAACGATGATGTGTTAGTTGTAACTATAGATGGAAGTAGCGTAATGATTGATATGGCCTCAGTTATTCAAGCTGATGTTGTAGCCGACAATGGCGTAGTACATATTATAGATATGGTATTAATTCCTGCAGACCCAACATCAATCGAAATACTTTTCAATAATAAAGACGTTGAGTATCTGCATACCATAAACCTATTAGGTGAATTAGTAGACAGAAACTCTACAGACAAAATAGTAATAGATATTTATTCCAACGGAACGAGTATTAAAAGATACAATTTACGCTAGTAAATAGTAATTGAGGTTAATTTAATAATTAGGTGGGAGAGGTAAAACTCTCTCACTTTTTTTTAAAACATTAAATAATGAAAATATTTCTCACATTTTTAATTACACTACTTATGGCAAATTCATCCTTTTCACAGTCTATACACGATATATCCATATCTTCTATTGATGGTAAAGAAATCAGCATGTCCGATTTTAAGGATAAATACATCCTTATTGTTAACGTTGCCTCCTACTGTGGCTATACTTCTCAGTATAGCGATTTGCAAAAACTAAGTCAGGAATATACTGACAAACTTGTTGTTCTTGGTGTGCCTTGCAATCAATTTGGTGGTCAAGAACCTGGCAAAGCGTCCGAAATAAAAACGTTTTGTGAAAGTAAATTCAATGTTACATTTCCTTTAACCGAAAAAGTCGATGTCAAAGGAAATGCTCAACACCCTTTATACACTTGGCTAACGAATAAATCTAAAAATGGTTTAGACGATTTTAATGTCTCTTGGAATTTCAATAAATTCTTGATAGGACCTAACGGAAAGTTGATGGCGTATTTCAAAAGTGGTGTTAGTCCTTTGGATAATGAGATAACAACAAAAATTCAATAATGAAAAAATTACTAATTTTAACTGTAGCTATACTAACACTATACGGCCTATTTTCTTTTAACGTGAGCAAAACTGAAAACTACAATATAATACGAACCATCGACTCGGTAGAGATTAGAGAATATCCATCTCAAATTTATGCTAGTCATTATTCTGAACAGACAGGCAATAATTCTCAGTTTCGTGTTTTAGCAAATTATATTTTTGGCGGAAATAGTAAAAACGAGCAAATTGGAATGACTTCACCTGTCAATATGCGCCTGTCTTCTGAAAATAAAGAAATGCTATTTTTAATGCCAGAACGCTATGAAATGGAAAGTCTGCCTGCTCCTAATTCCAATGAAATTGAAATCATTGAAATGGAATCCCGAATGGTAGCTGCTATTCGTTTTTCGGGTTATTCCAACAGCGCAAAGGTAAAGCGCAAAAAACAAGAGTTAATCTCTACACTAGAAAAATACAATATCACTCATGCCAATGAGTTTGAACTACTCGTTTATGACTCTCCTTACAAAGTTTTGAATAGAAGAAACGAAGTTATCGTCATACTAAAATAATGCCTGAAGGACCAGAGGTAAAAATAGCATCCACTTATTACAATCGCTTTTTTGAAGGATCAAAAAACTTACGTTTTAATTTATTGACAGAGTATTACGAGAAAAAATACGCTGACGTTTTTGACACAGTAAACAAACACCATTCAAAGGATTTTCAAGCTACATTTACTATTGGAAAAAATATTTTTCTTCCACTAACCAATGGGCTTTTCTTTAACTTTCATTTAGGCATGACAGGTGGGTGGAATTTAGATAACATTAAACATTGCCATTTTAGAGTGAGCGCTTCAGATAGGGAGCTTTTTTTTAGGGATGTTAGAAAGTTTGGCAAAATGAGAGTGTTATCTCTTGAAGAATTACAAAACAAACATTTCAAAACTTTCGACTTATTGAACGATGACTACGATTTGGATAAGCACCTTAATTACCTTAAAGAAAAAGTGAGTGCTACCAAATCTATCTGCTCTACCCTTATGGATCAACTTTTTTTTCCAGGCGTTGGCAACTATATCAAGTCTGAAGCATTGTATGCTGCCAAAATACATCCCGAAAAAAAATGGGGTAAGCTATCTTCTAAGAGGCGAAAAGAATTGGTGTTTGCCACTCAAGATATTATGCAAAGAAGCTATATCAGCGGGGGGGCTGAACTCAAGGATTTTAAAAACCCCTTTCACGTATCAGAATTTGAACTTAAAGTGTATGGTAAAAAAGAAGATGAAAATGGTAACGAAATAATAAGCACCACCACTTCAGACCAAAGAAAAAGTTGGTATTGCCCAAACGTCCAAAAATGAGGTATTGTGTTCATTACATATTTAAAAACAGTAAAGTGCTACTGTTAAAAAGAAAACTAAGCAATCCTTTTTATCCCGGAATTTGGACTCCAGTAGTTGGTAAAATAAAAACTGACGAACAACCTTCCGTTGCTGTAGTAAGAGAGACACAAGAAGAGACTAACTTAAAAATTGATAATCCTAAATTTGTGAATCATTGTATGTACGACGGAGACGAATATTGGTTTTATCACTCCATTTCACTAGAAAATGACATCACACTCAACCATGAAAATGAGCAATTCGACTTTTTCAAAAGAGATAATCTACCACCAAATTTATGGTCTTTTTTTAAAGCTGAACTCGATAAGATTTAACTACTTAGTCAGCCTTTTAATGATTAACGGAAGATAAACTAAGTCAAAAAAGACTGCTACAAAGGCACTTATTATAGTGATTACTGACAGCTGAGAAACAGATTTAAACTCTGAAAAAGACAAAGGGAAAAGACAAATTATAACTATCAAAGTGGTCTTTATTATAGCATCTCCTGTTCTACTGACCACCAAGTCCAAAGCTTCTATCTGAGATACTTTTCTTTTTCTAGCATTGGTATATGCGCTGATAAGGTGAATAGAATCATCGATAATTAATCCAAACACAATAGTGAATATAAAGGCATTGGACAAACTAAAGTAGAAACCACCACAGAAAAGCAACCCTATACAAACAACTATCGGAGTAAGGTTTGGTACGATAGCAATAATGAAATAGTTAAAATCAAATTTATTCAACAAAAAGAACACCAATCCAATAGAAAAAATAGCAATTAGCAAACCTAAAATTAGTTGCTTGGTAAGATCATTGCCCAGTAGGTCAAACAAATAACCAGCACCAGAATAATTAAATGTTAAATCGTTAGACAAATACTCCGTTTCTAAAGCATTTAGTTTTTTAAGAGTCGCTAAAGAACCCTCGTCTCCTGTTCGGCAGATATAAAAGTATTTTCCCACTAACTCTTGGTCTACAAAGCCCAATTGCTCTAGCATCATAGCAGACGTATTAGTGTTGGAAAAATCAACTACAAAACCCAATTTTTCAATAGACTTCTCCACCTGAGATAATATACTTAAATCACCAATATTTTCTTTATCAAGGAAAATAGTAATGGGCTTTATCCCGCCAAAGTGATTGTCAAAAAATGCCGTTTGCTTGTACATTTCTGACTTTTTATTGATTTCATCAGTAAGGTAATTATCAATTTTTACATTAGCAACACCATATATTCCTATGAAAATCAATGCCCCCATTATAAGATGAAAAGATTTACTCTTTTGACCATTTTTAAGTTTATAAATAACTATGTCTGTAAAGCGCTGAAAAGACAACAAAGGCTTACTTTCGTTGAAGTTTTTATCAATACTGATAGCATATACCAGTAAAGCGATAAAAAGTGTAAAGACTACTCCTATAGATGTGATAAGGCCAAAACGTAGAATTGGCATAATATCGTTCACCAAGAACGTCAGAAAGCTCATTGCAGTTGTTATGGATGTTAGGGCAACAGCCTTTCCAACAGTATCTATTCTTGACAAAAAGAATGATTCTTTAGAAACGGTAATCTTGCTTTGCTTATTGGTTAAGTGCATTATATCAGAAAGACAAACAATAAACAATATGGCGGGGGTGATAATCATAACCAACTCAATACCTCCAAAAAGAATTTGAGATAAGCCTAAACTAACGACTATACTTGCAATAACACTGAAAACTGTAAGAATAACTAGCCTTAGGTTTTTTGTGATAAAAAGTAAAAACAAAAAGCACAATAAGCCACTCACAATAGTAAGTATGATAAACTCTTGAATTACTTTTTTCTCAAAATATAATTCGCTTGGTGAACGACCACTGACATAAACGCTTGACATATTTTCGTTCAAATCAGTTGAGTATAATGAATTGACAAATTTACGATTATCGTCTTTGCTAAGTCCTGATTCATTCTCTATCAAAAAGAGCAATTTCTTACCATCTGTTGATAAGAAATTATTGCCTCTTTCATCTATTTGCTTTAATGAATTCTTAAACGATTCTTCATCACTTATCCTCATTACTTTCTTAGTAATAGGAAAAAGACCCGTATTGATAATTTGTCTATCGTTGATTATACTAAATACACGCTTCACGTATTTAGATTTTTTTAAAGACTTGTGAAAAGTGTCCACATCCAACATGTCTTGGTAGGATATACGGTCTTCAAAAGAAACCCCAAAGAAAAGTAGGTTGTTATCATCCAATACACTAACGTCAACATTAGCAGCTTCTAACTCTTTTATTATACGTTCAGAATCAAAGAATATATTGGCTTTCAATAACTGATTTAAACAGATAGAGAAAACGACTAGAATTATGACCGAAAGAAGATACTTATAACGCCAAATGTATTGATACATTTTTATTTCTTTAATTTTGAAAGACCACCATCAACATGTAATGTTTGCCCCGTAATCCAGGATGATTTGTCAGATAATAGAAATGAAATTGCATCTGAAATATTCTTAGGCTGACCAACTTTCTGTAATGGATGACGAGTATTCATCTGTTCTACTTGAGCATCTGTTCTGAATAGTCTAGCAGATAATTTAGTTTGAACAACAGAAGGAGCAATACAATTAACACGCACTTTAGGTGCCCATTCAGCAGCAAGAGAACGACAAAGCCCTTCAATAGCAGATTTACACATTGAAATTGAAGCATGATAAGGCATCCCTACTGTTGCCGCAACAGAACTAATCATCACTACAGAAGAATCTACTGCCAATTGTTTATGATAGTGTTTAAGTGTTTTGATTAATCCCAATACATTAATATCATAATCTGCTTGAAAGTCTGCAAGCTTGAGTCCAGAAAAAGGCCTGAGATTGATGGAGCCTGGAAAATAGACTAAACCATTAATTTCACCATCAATTTTGGGATAGGTTTCCTCATTCTGAACATCGATTTGATGCTGATTTGAAGAACTTGGCGTCGAAGTAAGCTCAATAAAATCAAACTCCGAATTAAAATTATTTACTAGATAGTGAGCGATGTCACTTGAAGAGCCAACTAATAATATTTTCATCTTTTTTTTGCAAAGTTAAGCATTTTTGTATAATTTTATCGCTGAAAGTTTATACAAAATGAAAACCGTACAAGTTATCCGTCGAGAAAGATTCAATGCTGCCCATCGATTATTCAACCCAAATTGGACTCATGAAAAAAATGAGCTAGTATTTGGAAAGTGTTCAAACAAAAATTGGCATGGCCACAACTACACCTTATTTGTTACGGTTGAAGGCAGTGTTGACCCGGATACAGGTTATGTAATAGACTTGAAAGTGTTGAGCGATATAATCAAAAGTAGAATTGTTGATAAAATGGATCATAGAAACCTTAACCTTGAGGTTGATTTTATGAAAGATACTATTACTACTGCAGAAAACATTGCCATAAAAATATATGAAGAATTAGAAAGCGACATACGAGCTACTGGCAATAATTTGCACAGTGTTAAATTGTATGAAACTGAAAATAACTATGTAGAATACAATGGATAAAACTAAAATAATTAATGGCTCATCAGCTCAGATAATTGAGATAAATCCTGAACTAAGAAATATAGGATATGCAGACGGAATAAATATTAACGGCTCTCTCAACGAAGAAGAAAAACTTGAAATGATTGACAAAGCGGCTGTCAAGTTTGGGGAATTTTTGGATGCTTTGGGTTGCGATTGGAAAAACGATCCTAACTCAAAAGAAACTCCTACAAGAGTAGCCAAAGCCTACGTCAACGATTTATGGGCTGGACGATATAACGAATTTCCAAAAATTACCACATTTCCTAATTACGAATACGATGGAATTATTTTCGAAGGTAATATTCCTATTATATCAATGTGTTCACATCACCATCAAACTATTATGGGCAAAGCTCACATTGCTTACATTCCGCAAATCAATCAAGAGATTATTGGGCTTAGCAAACTCAACAGAATTGTTGAACATTATGCTCGAAGAGGTGCTATACAAGAGAATCTTACTGTAAGAATACATGACGCTATAAATAAGATTGTAGAAAATAACAAAGGTGTTGCCGTGATGATTGAAGCCTCACACAATTGTGTACAATGTAGAGGTGTAGGACACCAAGGAACATCTATGAAGACCTCAAAACTGACGGGGGAATTTATAGAGTCTAATAAAACAAGAAATGAATTTTATGAATTCATAAAATATTAATAAAATACATGAGTAATATATCAGTCATAGGGAGTGGGTTTTCGGGTTTAAGTGCCGCTGCTTTTCTTGCCAAAGAAGGGCATAAGGTTAGCGTCTTTGAGAAAAACGAAAGCATAGGAGGACGAGCAAGACAGTTTAAAGCTAAAGGATACACCTTTGATATGGGGCCTAGCTGGTATTGGATGGCTGATGTGTTTGAGAAATTTTTCGCAGAATTTGGAAAAAAAGCAAGCGACTATTTCGATTTAATTCAGTTAGACCCAGGCTTTCAAATCATCTTCGAACAAGAAAAAACTATAAAGCTATCATCAGATTGGTCTGCTGTATGCGAGTTATTCGAAAGCTTTGAAAAAGGCTCTTCCAAAAAGTTAGAAGAATTTATGAGGGAAGCCGAATTCAAATATGATTTTGGCATCAACCAATTAGTCTATGAACCTGGTCTATCTCTGTTGGAGGTATGTAAACCTAAATTATTTGCTAATGTTTTCAAGCTGCAAGTGTTTACTTCATACAGAAATCACGTAGCTAAATATTTTAAAAATCATTATTTAAAATCTTTATTAGAATTTCCTGTCTTATTTTTAGGAACTGCCCCAAGTCAAACACCTGCTTTATATAGTCTAATGACTTATTCTGGGATTAAAAAAGGCACATTTTATCCTATGGGAGGGTTCGGAAAAGTCATTGATGCATTTAAAGAAATTTGTCTAGAACAAGGTGTAGAATTTCACACCAACGAAGCCGTAAATTCTGTCAATATTGAAGATGAAAAAATAAAATCCATAGTCACAGATATAAGAATATTAAAAACAGACATTGTGGTAGGTTCTGCTGACTACAATCATATTGAAAGCAAACTACTTCCTCCAAAATATAGAAATTACAACGATGATTATTGGGAAAAAAGAACCTTCTCTCCCTCCAGTCTCTTGTTTTATGTTGGCGTTAATACCAAGCTCAACAAACTGATTCATCACAACTTATTTTTTGATGAAGATATTGAGAAACATACAGACGAAATTTATTCCGATCCAAAATGGCCCAACAAACCCTTATTTTATGTTTGTTGTCCATCCAAAACAGACCCGTCTGTTGCTCCTAAAGGTAAAGAAAACATCTTCTTTTTGATGCCAATTGCACCAGGACTAAAAGATAATGATGAAATTAGAGAAAAATATTTTGACATTATGCTTAGACGATTAGAAAAATATACTGGTCAATCCATTGAAGAACATATAGAATATAAAAGAAGTTATTGCGTTAACGACTTTGTAAACGATTACAATGCCTACAAGGGCAATGCTTATGGTTTGGCTAACACGCTACTTCAAACGGCAAACTTTAAACCTAAAATCATTAACAAGAAAATAAATAACCTTTTCTACACAGGTCAGCTTACAGTACCCGGACCTGGTGTGCCACCGTCTATCATTTCAGGACAAGTGGTAGCAAATCACATAGTAGAATCTAACCTTATCTAATTATGAAGTACATTTTTGACAATGTTTCAGATAAATGCAGTAAGCTAACAACTATAGCTTACAGCACAAGTTTCAGCTTTGGCATCAAAGCGTTAGACAAAAAAATACACGCTCCTATTTATGGGATATATGGATTTGTTCGTTTTGCCGATGAAATAGTGGATACCTTTCACGACTACGACAAGCACCGCTTATTTCATAAGTTTAAAGCAGATACAATTGATGCCATAGAATCTAAAATTAGTTTGAATCCTATCTTGAATAGCTTTCAAAAAGTAGTTAACGACTATCAGATAGAATGGGAACTTATCAATACCTTTTTAGATAGCATGGAAATGGATTTGGACGAGTTCCAGAGTTATGACACAGACAAATACAATAAATATATCTTAGGCTCGGCCGAAGTTGTCGGTCTAATGTGCTTGAAAGTATTTGTAAATGGCAATGAAGAACAATATGAAGCACTAAAGCCTAGCGCTATGAGCTTAGGATCAGCTTTTCAAAAAGTGAATTTCTTAAGAGATGCAAATAGTGATTTTTCATACTTAGGAAGAACCTATTTTCCTGACGTGAATATGGTTGATTTTTCAGAAGGTGATAAAAGAAAAATTGAAAATGATATAGAGATTGATTTTGCCGATGCACTTAGAGGAATTAAAAAACTACCACTAAGCTCAAGAGGTGGGGTTTATCTAGCTTACATATATTACTACAATTTATTCAGAAAGATAAAGTCATTACCTTCATCTAGAATTCTTGAAGAACGTATCCGAATTCCTAATACTAATAAGGTTGGATTAATGCTTCAGTCTATGTTGAAAAATCAATTCAACCTAATATGAGGTATTGGTTTATTATCACATTATTCTTTTTCCTAATGAATAGCCAAGCCCAAGAGCTTAGTATTTCGCAAATTAGAGAACTGTATCTTGAAGCATCTTTTGATGAAGATGCAGCAAATAAACTATTCGAATTAACAGAAAACAGTTCTATTGAAACAGAGTATTTACGATATACCTATTATGCCGTTTCGCAAATGTTACAAAGTAAGTTTTCAATAAACCCTTTAGACAAACTCAAAGCCTTCAAAGAGGGTAAAGAAAAATTAGAAAAAGTAATTAATCTATATCCAGAAGATATTGAGCTGAGGTTTTTACGATTTTGCGTACAAGATGGCACACCACAATTTTTAGATTACAAGTCAAATATGAAAGAAGATAGTGACTTGATAAACAAAACTATTTCTACTAGTTCAGAAGAACTTCAAAAGTTTATAACACCAATATTCAAATCATTAAATGATGGAAGAACAAGTTATTCTAGTAAATAAAAACGATATGCCTATTGGCAAAATAGGAAAATTAGAAGCCCACCAAAAAGGACTTTTACATAGAGCTATTTCTATTTTTATCTTTAATTCAGAAGGTGAAATGTTAATTCAAAAACGTGCTTCACACAAATACCATACTCCTAGTCTTTGGAGTAATACAGCATGTAGTCACCCAAGAAATAATGAAATGGTAAAACACGCAGCAGAAAGGCGACTAAAGGAAGAAATGGGTATCAGTTGTGACTTATATTTTTCGTTTAGTTTTCTGTATAAGGCTAATTTTGACAATGGACTTATTGAAAATGAATTAGACCACGTTTACATTGGTTTTTCTGACGAAAAGCCCAAACCAAACCCATCAGAAGTTGGAGGTTACAGGTATATTAAATCGAGTAATTTAATGAAAGAAATTAAAGAAAAACCTAATACCTTTACCCCATGGTTTAAGATATGTGTAGAAAAGGTATTAGAAAGTAAATCGACTGTCAAAAAAGAAGTTTTAATTGCATAAGTGTTCCCCATGAATTTAGGTTTAGGTATTTTAATTATTTTCTCAACATTTTGGATGATGGAGTTCATCGCTTGGGCAACCCATAAGTATGTTATGCACGGATTCTTATGGAGGCTCCATAAAGACCATCACCAAGTCAATAAAGACAGAGTTTTAGAAAATAACGATGCCTTTTTCCTCATTTTTGCCATCCCAGGAGCCATATTTATGGTTTTAGGCTCTACACTTCTATATATTGGTATAGGCATTACCTTGTATGGTTTTGCATATTTTATTGTACACGAAGTTTTTATTCACCAACGCATAAAACTATTTAAACGCACAAAGATACCTTATCTTAAAGCCATAAGAAAAGCTCATAAAGTACATCACAAAAGTTTAGTTAAAAATAACGGGAGTTGTTTTGGAATGCTTATTGTTCCTTCAAAGTTTTTGAAAGAAGCTAAGCTTTAATTTTCTTTTTTTATAAGTAGTTGCCATAATAATGTTACAATTAACATTATCATAGAAAGATGCATCAGTATTCCTGATATCATAATGACATACTTAATCCAAGTATGCCCCAACCACATTAGCCATAATCCACCAAAGGTAACAACCAGTGACACGTTAGGCTCTATCATCAAAAAAGACTTGAAGTATAACGGCAATGAAGTAAAGTAAACCATAAAAGATAAAAGGGCAAATAACATAGAAATCGTTATGACGTGAGAGTGAATAATGCCTTGCAACTCTCTTTCAGACATTTTAAAATGCAATTCTTCAGCCTCTTCGTCAAATTCGTTTCCCAAAACATTTTCTTGTATCCCTTCCGTCTTATAATCGGTGGTGTGCTTTAACAAATCTAAACCTGAAAAATAACCAAAAGAAAGGGTAAGCAAAAAAACAGATAACGATATTCTTAAAGACTTTGGTAATTGATGCAGTTTGAAATCCATTTAGTTATCGGTTATAGTTTGAGTGTTATGCCAATCGTTCATTTTTTGAGTGAGCGAAGATACGACCATTTTCATAGATTCAACAGAAATAGTTGCTCCAGAGATAGCTTGTACTTGTTCAATAGGGCGTGTCAAAAACTGTTTGAGCCAACGCTTATTAGAAATTTCTCCACCATAATTTTCTCTGTATGCTAAAATCTGCAATTTGAGCAACTGCATATCCGCAGAATAAACCGCTAAAAAATCAAACATATCGTGCTTACTAGGTGCTTGTTGCAAACACATATAACCAATAACGCTATCGTTATTACTCAACTCGTAAAAATTAGAACTGATATCGATAGGCGATTTTAGGTAATCCACATTAAATAATTTCTGAACAGTCAGCTCAGCTTTAGACACTATTTTATCTGAGGGTGTCCACTGTGATAATGCTATTTTGGGACATAACACAAAAAAGAGTATACCCACCATAATAGCAGGTATAACTCTCTGAATATGCATTTGATTATAAACTTTATTAACCAATTTATCTAAAATTAGAACCAAACGGCAACGCCAAGGTTAAGGTGTTTTGTTTCTTCTACGGAAGACTCATTACTTTTCAACTGATAATCTGCTTTAAAGGCTGCCCCCTTATTCAACTTATACATCAAACCAAAAGTTTTGTCTGTTCTATCGTAAGCAGCATTAGCATCGAAGCCATCTGTCTCTTCATGAGTATTGTAATTCTCATAACGACCGAATACAATAAGCTCATTTTCAGATTTACCATCTAAAACATTATAACCCGCCTCAAGGTAATAACCCAATAACTTTGAGCCTAAATCAGCACCAGTTTTAGCGTTATACTCTGCCGTATTTTCTAGATTGGCTAGAATGTACTGACCTCTTGCTTGAAAAGGACCATTGTTATATCGTGCATCGACACCCATCATTGTTAAACCAACTTGTGTAGAATCTGCTTCAAAGTCGGTTGTTTCTGAGTTTCCTTTGTAAAAAGATGCTCCAAAATTCCAGCCTAACATTCCAAAGTAAGATAACCTACCAGCAAAATCGAAATCCGTAACTGTAGCTTCTGCACCTTTCTGACGACCTCCTCTAAGGCCTTTTTTGCCACTAAAATTAGCAGAACCGTCTTCGTATCCTAATGGACCATTGACAACCATTAACTGATAATTAATCGATTGCTCATCTAAACGACCATTAAGACCTACACCAATCTCTCTCCAAGTAGTAGGAACAATGTATTTATCTACATTTGTTCGTTCAACACCATTGAATGTTGGAGGCTCATGGTAAAGGTTTTGGATACCCATAGGGATAAGCATTAAACCTGCTTGAACGCTCATATTATCCTTAATTTTATAATCTAAGAAGGCTTGTTCAACATAAAGTTCTACCACATGCTCGTATTCTAATTCAGAAACGAAAGTAGCTTTGTCATTAAATTTATAGCCTAAAAAAGTTACTAAACGATGAACATCAAGTTTACCGTTAGAATTCATCTTATTGTCATTATCCAAATTGAAGTTCCCATCAATTTGGCCATAACCTCCAATAATTAAACCCTCTTTTCCGCCTAAAATATTTTCAGACGAATTTTGTGCTTTAAGCGTTGGAAGAGCCAAAAAACTTAGAGCTAATATGTAAATATGTAGTTTCATTTTAAAATGTTTTTTTAAAGTTTCGGCAAATATATGACCTTTATTTTTATTTAGACTAATTTTAAATAAGAAAAATTATTAAAAAAATTTACAGCTTTTTTTTGTTACCTTTGTCAGATGAAAATCTACTTATTTTTCTTCTTAATTCTGTTTTCTTGTAATACACAAGATTTATTAATTTCATCGACTTACCAGCATTGGGTAGGTGGGCGTCCTGAAACTGGAAGCGGCACAAATTATCGTTTTCAAGTAGTTGCTCCTGACAACGATGCCAACTTCCAAATAGAGCAGATCAAGGCACATCGTAAAGCCTTAATGCACAGCATAAATCCAGAAAAATATCAGAAAGGTGATACCTTAATGGTATTCGCCTACAAAAGCAAAGAGCTTTGGAATTCTGACACCATATGTAAAATTCAATACAAACTCAAAGGCAAAACCTATTCTATTGTCCCTAAAGAATTAAAAGAGTTGGAAAAACTTTTATACCCCTAAACTCTAAACATTTAAACCCTAAAGCTGTGAAACCATCCAACAACAAATACAATATAACGACTATAACCATTCATTGGCTTAGCACTGTATTGATTTTAATTTTATTTCCAATGGGCAGTTATATGTCAGGATTGGATACAACAGAAAAATTAGGACTTATACAAACCCATGCCCTATTAGGAATAAGTGTATTTCTACTGACTATTATAAGGACCTACTTCTTTTTTACGAAGAAAAGACCAAAAGACATACAAACAGGATCGCCTATCAACAACAAGTTGATTATTTGGATTCACAATACCTTTTACATTTTACTTTTTGCCATAACCATAAGCGGAATTGCTACTATGCTTAGCGGTGGCTATATAAATGCTTTAGAAAGTCAGAATACTGAACTCATAAACCAAAGAGAAAATATCAAACCTCTTGAAGCGCACGGTATAACCTCTTTTATTCTCATGATATTATTATTAGTCCATATAGCTGGAGTAATCAAGCATTATATCAAAACAAAAGAAAACACACTAAAACGAATTTTACCCTAAAAATTAAAACTATGATTACCTTAAACCTTATTGGATTAGATGCTGCAAAAAGTCAAACACTTGCTAACTCGCTGAATGATTTACTTTCAAATTACACTGTATTGTATCAAAACGTGAGAGGCTACCATTAGAACGTACAAGGCGATAAATTTTTTGAATTGCACCTCAAGTTTGAAGAGTTGTACAACGATTTGTTCGTGAAAATTGATGAAATAGCTGAGCGTATTTTAACTTTAGGATACCAACCGAATCATAAATTTTCATTTTATCTTGAGAAAACAGCAATTGTAGAAACTAACGAAGTTAATGATGGTCCAAAATCTCTACAAGAAATTTTGAGCGCTTTCGCTATTTTACTGAGCAAACAAAGACAAATATTAGACTTATCTGGAGAAATAGAAGACGAAGGAACTAATGCCTTAATGAGCGACTACATAAGAGAACAAGAAAAATTAGTGTGGATGTATTCGGCTTACCTTAAAAAATAAATGTATTATTAAATAAAAAATATGAACACACTTCAAAAGAAGCTACCCAGTTGGTTTTGGATTATTGGAATTGTTTCTTTGTTATGGAATATTATGGGAATATTTTCATTTGTAGGGCATACTTTTATTAGTGAGGAAGCCTTAGCCTTACTATCAGAAAAAGAACAAAGTTTATACAACAGTTTTCCCCTATGGGTAACTGTTGTTTTTGCCATTGCAGTATTGACAGGTTTTGTGGGCTCTATCATGCTTTTAGCAAGACAACAAATGAGCCATCCTATATTTAAAATTTCGTTAATCGCCATACTGATTCAAATGAGCTACAATATATTTTTCACTTCATCTATTGAAGTTTATGGTTTAGTAGAAACGCTCATAATGCCAATAATAGTCATTGTTTATGGGGTCTTCTTGGTTTGGTTTTCAAAATTTGCAATTACAAAAAACTGGCTTCACTAATTTTTATCTTTTCTTTTATTCATTTTATTATTGATGATAAAGCCATTATCTTTGTGAACTATGCAAGGAAAGAAGACGGTTTTAATGATTTTGGATGGTTGGGGACATGGTGACCGTACAAAGTCCGATGCTATACACCATGCCAACACCCCTTTTATCGATTCGTTATACCACGATTATCCTAATTCAGAACTTCAAACTGACGGTTTAGAAGTGGGATTACCAGAGGGGCAAATGGGCAACTCTGAAGTCGGTCACCTCAACATTGGCGCTGGTCGTATTGTTTACCAAGACTTAGCAAAAATCAACAAAGCATGTGCTGAAAACACCTTAGAAAGTATGCCCAAATTACAGGCCTCTTTCAACTATGCAAAAGAAAATAACAAACCCTTACACCTAATGGGTTTAGTTTCAGATGGGGGAATACATTCACATTCCAAACACCTTTTTGAATTGTGCCGATTGGCCCAAAAAGCCGGATTAAGAGAGGTTTATATTCACGCTTTTACCGACGGCAGAGATACCGACCCTAAAAGCGGTAAAGGATTTCTACAAGACTTAGAGAACAACCTTCACGGTGCAAAAATTGCCTCTGTTTGCGGCAGGTATTACGCTATGGATAGGGACAACCGTTGGGAACGTATAAAATTAGCATACGATTTATTGACCAATGGACATGGTGAAAAGACACAAGACATTTGTCAAAGCATACAAGATTCCTACAATACAAATATCACAGATGAGTTTATAAAACCCATAGTCTGTGTAGATGATAATGATGACCCAATAGCTAGAATTCAAGAAAGCGATGCTGTAATATGCTTCAACTTTAGAACAGATAGATGCAGAGAAATCACTAGCGTACTGACCCAAGAAGACAAGACAGAATTTCAGATGGAGGCCTTAGTTTTACACTACACTACTATGACGATGTATGATAAAAACTTCAAAGATGTAAATGTTATCTTCGAAAAAGACAACCTGAACAATACGCTAGGTCAAGTGGTTGCCGAAAATGGCCTGAAGCAAATACGTATTGCAGAAACCGAAAAATACCCTCACGTTACTTTCTTCTTTTCAGGAGGACGAGAAGCCGAATTCGAAGGAGAAAAACGACTTATGGCAAAATCACCTCAAGTAGCAACCTACGATTTACAACCTGAGATGAGTGCACACGAAGTAGTGGACAAAATAGTTCCTGAGTTAGAGGGCAGCACTGCCGACTTTGTATGCCTTAACTTTGCCAACCCCGATATGGTAGGGCATACTGGCGATTACAATGCTATTATGCAAGCCGTAGAAACGGTTGACCAATGCACTAAAGAAGTCGTTAATGCAGGTTTGAAAAGCGATTACGCCTTTATTATTATTGCTGATCATGGTAATGCAGATTTTGCCATTAATACTGATGGTAGCCCCAACACAGCCCACACTACGAACTTAGTCCCTTGCTTTTTATTAAATACTGATTACGACAGCATAAAAAACGGAAAACTGGGCGACATAGCCCCAACAATATTAACCCTTATGGGAGTAAACATTCCCCCAGAAATGACAGGAAATAGCCTAGTATAATTATGGAACACATTAACACATACATTAAAGAAAATAAAGACCGATTTGTAAATGAATTGATGGATTTGCTTAGAATACCATCCATTAGTGCAGACCCAGCATACAGTAAGGATGTTCACGCTTGTGCCGAATCCGTCAGAGACCATTTGGAAAAAGCTGGTGCCGAAAAAGTTGAAATATGTCAGACCGCTGGATATCCTATTGTCTATGGCGAAAAAATTATAGACCCTAATCTGCCAACAGTTTTGGTTTATGGACATTACGATGTGCAACCGGCTGATCCTCTAGAACTGTGGGAAAGCGGACCCTTTGAACCCGTAATCAAAACGACAGACATACACCCTGATGGCGCAATTTTTGCTCGTGGGGCTTGCGATGATAAAGGGCAAATGTTTATGCACGTCAAAGCATTTGAGTTGATGATGCAAACCAACACCTTAGCTTGCAATGTTAAGTTTATGATTGAAGGTGAAGAAGAAGTAGGCTCTGATAATTTGGGCGACTTTGTGAAAGCCAACAAAGAACGTTTGGAGTGTGATGCTATACTTATTTCCGATACTGGCATTATTGCTAACGACACCCCTTCTATTACAACAGGTCTCAAAGGCTTGAGCTATGTTGAAGTAGAAGTTACAGGTCCGAACCGAGATTTACATTCTGGACTATACGGTGGAGCTGTAGCCAATCCTATCAATGTGTTGTGTGAAATGATAGCCTCTTTAAAAGATGAAAACAATCATATAAGCATTCCTGGCTTTTATGACAAAGTGGTTGAATTATCAGCACAAGAAAGGGAAGACATGGCACGAGCACCTTTCTCACTAGATCACTATAAGAAAGCACTAGACCTTAGCGATATTCATGGTGAAGAAGGCTATAGCACTATGGAAAGAACAGGCATTCGCCCTACCCTTGATGTCAATGGCATATGGGGAGGTTATACCGGCGAAGGTGCTAAAACAGTTATTGCATCTAAGGCATTTGCTAAAATCTCCATGCGTCTTGTCCCCAATCAGAGTGATGCAGAAATCACCAAAATGTTTGAAGACCATTTTAAGAAAATCGCTCCGAAAAGTGTTAAAGTAGATGTGCGCCCACACCATGGAGGCGAACCTTATGTAGCACCTACAGACAGTCCTGCTTACTTAGCTGCTAGTGCTGCTATGGAAGCAACCTATGGCAAAAAACCAGTGCCGGTAAGAAGTGGTGGGAGTATTCCTATTGTAGCCTTGTTTGAACAAGAACTGGGTGTAAAATCTATACTTATGGGATTTGGCTTAGACAGTGACGCTATCCACTCTCCTAATGAGCATTACGGTTTATTCAATTATTTCAAAGGAATCGAAACTATTCCACACTTTTTTACCAAATTTAAAGAGTTAAACCAATAGTTTTAAATGTGCCTAATTGTTCATTCAATTGTAAATTCAAATCATGAGTAGCAAGTACAAACGAACATTTAACGATCTACAAATAGTTTAAATTTGGGGATGAAAACTTTCTACTCTATTTTATTTTTAATGATGCTAATAGTGAGTTGCAACGGACAGACAACCAAAATGAATACACAACCATATACCAATGCTTTAGTCGACGAAAGCAGTCCCTATTTATTGCAACACGCCCACAATCCAGTGGATTGGTATCCTTGGAATGAACAGACACTAAAAAAAGCCCAAGAAGAAGGCAAACTCCTTATCATTAGTATAGGTTATTCGGCTTGTCATTGGTGTCACGTTATGGAACACGAAAGTTTTGAAGACCAAGAAGTGGCTAGGCTCATGAACGAGAGGTTCATCAATATTAAGGTGGACCGAGAAGAACGACCTGACATAGACCAAGTGTATATGAATGCCGTTCAGCTTATGCAGCAAAGAGGAGGGTGGCCACTGAACTGCATCGCTTTGCCAGATGGTAAACCCGTTTGGGGAGGAACTTATTTTCCTAAGGGGCAATGGATGGAACAAATCAATCAAGTGGCTAACTTTTACGAAGAAAGACCACAAGATATGATTGAATATGCTGAAAAATTAGCCGCAGGTATTCAGCAATCTGAATTGGTAGCTTACAACAACAGCGATGCTATTTTCTCGTGGCAAGACTTGGACAATATGCTTGAGCCATGGAGCAAACAATTCGACTACAAAGAAGGAGGGGCAAACCGTTCGCCCAAGTTTCCTATACCCAACAACTACACTTTTTTGATGCGATATGCCCACCTTAAAAAAGACCAGCTTATCAGTGATTATGTTCAACTAACTTTAGAAAAAATGGCCTTTGGTGGCATCTACGATCAAGTGGGTGGTGGCTTTGCCCGTTATTCTACGGATGAGCTATGGAAAATTCCTCACTTTGAAAAGATGCTTTATGATAATGCCCAATTGGTAAGCTTATATAGCGAAGCCTATTCTTGCTTTGGAGAAGATATGTACAAAGAAGTTGTGGAACAAACCCTTGCTTTTATTGAAAGAGAATTGAGCCACGAAAACGGCGCATTTTATTCTGCTTTAGATGCCGATAGCGAGGGTGTAGAGGGAAAGTTTTATGTCTGGAAAAAAGAAGAGTTGAAAAGTTTGCTAGACGATGATTATTCTCTTTTTGCTAAATACTACAACATCAATAGCAAAGGGTTTTGGGAATACGGCAATTATATCTTACTCAAGGATCAGACGGACGAAGTCTTTTGCGAAAAAGAAAAAATAGATCTCGGAACTTTGAAAGTAAAAGTAAAATCTTGGCAAAGGCAACTACTGAGCGAGAGAGAAGAACGGATTCGACCGGCTTTAGACGACAAATCCTTAACCTCTTGGAATGCACTCATGTGCAAAGCCTATACCGATGCATATCTAGCTTTGGGGCGCAAAGGCTACTTAAACAAAGCCTTAAAGAATGCCGCATTCATCATAGATAAACAGTGGCGAAGCGATAATTCTTTATGGCATTCTTATAAAGACGGCAAGTCCAGTATCAACGCTTTCTTGGAGGATTACGCCTTTACCATTGAAGCTTTTATCCGTTTGTATCAAGCTACTTTTGACGAGCAATGGCTCAGTCAAGCACAAGTATTAACGGACTATTGCAAAACTCATTTTTACGACAGTCAAAGCGGAATGTTTTATTTCACTTCGGATGAAGATGCACCATTGGTTGCACGAAAAATGGAAATCAACGATAATGTCATTCCAGCCTCCTCCTCCGTCATGGCGAACAACCTCTTTGTATTGGGTCAGCTTTTGAACGATAGCGACTATTTGAATATGGCTAAAGTGCAACTTAACAATATAAAAAACGATATGCCCTCTTACGGTTCGGGCTATTCCAATTGGGCTAATTTGATGCTCAAACAAGTAGCACCCTTTTACGAAATTGCAATTGTAGGAACTGATGCCCTTGAAAAATCGATGGATTTGCAAGAAAACTATCAGCCTAATAGTTTAATATTAGGAAGCGACAAAGAAAGTGATTTACCTTTATTAAAAAACAAAATGATAGCTGGTCAGACTACCATTTACATCTGTCAAAACAAAAGCTGTCAGCTACCCACTACAGATGTTAAACAAGCCTTTGAATTAATGCCCTGATTTTTATTAGTTTTGCATAATAATTAAAACTTAAAATCATGAAAAAAATCCAACACTTAGTAGTTGTACTCATTCTATCTTTTAGCTTTCAAAGCTGCACACAGTCTGAATGTAAAAAGAACTCCTCCAATTCAGATGACCAAGAATTCGAAATTATTAATGAAATGATGGATTATGCTGATGAGCAAATCGATAAAGACATCCTTTATGGTAAAGCGTCAAAGACAATACAATTGGATGGTGAGGAAGATTTAAAGGTTGTTCACGTATCATGGTCGACAGACAGTAAAGATAGAAGTAGTGAAAGGAAATTTCAAGTTTTCATGGATAAATTAAGTCAAGAAGAAATTGAAAATAATCTTTCTAGAAGTGATTCATTAAAATAAGATTTAATCTTATTTTTGAGGATTATGACCTATTTCAAAGAAGAACAATATTTTAGACAAAAACTGCTCTGGCTAGTCCTTTTATTTTTTCCTGCTTTTTCCTTGTACGGCCTGTACCAACAAGTGATGATGGGCAATGCCATTGGCGATAACCCCCTCAGTGACGAAGGACTCATTAGCTTTTCATTAATTGTAGGCTTGGGATTACCCGTTATATTTTGGTTTATGAAGCTCAAACTAAGGGTTAGCAAAGAGGGTTTGCACTATCAGTTTTTTCCCGTTCACTTCAAAGAAAGGCTTATTCCTTTTGAAGACATCACTAATTTCAAAGCTAGAACCTATTCTCCCCTCAAAGAGTTTGGAGGCTGGGGCATACGTTTCGGTTTTGAAAGTAAGGCCTACAATGTGAGTGGGGATAAAGGCTTACAATTGGAGTTGAGCAATGGCAGAAAAGTGCTTTTTGGTAGCCAAGACCACAAAGCTTTAGAAAAGGCCATGAAGAAAGCCCAAAACGCTAGTTAGGGTGGCAGTCTTCTTCCTTACAATGCAAAGGAATAATCTGACGCTTAATAGCCAATTCCTTATAAGCCCAATGCCCTAGCCGACTCACTTTTAAAATGAAAAAGACAGGTACAAACACCCACAATAGGGGCAATCTGACTACGATTTGCCAAATGCTATCGTAACCATAAAAGACACGAGAATGTCTATTGATAGAAGCTATTTGTTGTAAGCCTTTTTCTTTGGAAATGGCTGTACCTTCATAAGTTCGTATATCGGCTTGACGGATACCGTTGAAGATATCCAAACGCTTGAGCCAAGACCCAAAACGAACACACATAGGACACCAAAAGTCGATGTAAATGGATAAAGAACTCATCGGTGCAAAAATAGAGA
>TARA_Y100000385_G_scaffold274882_1_pt1 | contig 37816 bp, 34 predicted proteins | sample TARA_Y100000385 | Tara Oceans TARA_Y100000385 (sample SAMEA2620980) | marine metagenome | biome: marine biome (ENVO:00000447); feature: surface water layer (ENVO:00002042); material: "saline water (ENVO:00002010), including plankton (ENVO:xxxxxxxx)" | depth 5 m
ATAATTTGTTCCGTATTTGGATTAATTGTAAAAGCAGACTCAACGAAAGTTAGTCTGCTTTTATTTTTTTCAGACTAATGAACCGCTTTACCTTCATATTTGTAATTTGTCTTTATGCTCTTTTTCTAATATATCAGGCATTTACCGAGCTTAATATAGAGCAGCAGTTACTCTATTCTTCCTTTTTTATTCTACTATTTGGAATACCTCATGGAGCAATAGATCACATTTTATTTTTTAGAAAAAGAAGCATGTCACAGCTCCAGTTTTATGCTTTATATTTAGGGCTGATTGTTTTATTTGTTGCAGCTTGGTTTTATTTTCCGATACTCAGTTTTGTATTTTTTCTTGTTCTTTCCGCTTTTCATTTTGGCGAATCGCAATTTGTTGATGCCAAATTATCTTTATGGAAGTTTAATCCTTTGTTATTTCTTTTTTGGGGCTTAGCCTTATTGGCGACTTTAGTATATTATAATATGGGAGAGCTTGTATCCATTACGGCTTATTTCAAAGATACTCAAGACTTAGCCGTAGTGTATAATCCCGACTTAATCTTTACTTTTTTTGCAAGTACTAACATAGTTACCTTAGCTTTGCTTATCTATTTGTATGTCACTAAGTACATCAATATAAAGCGTCTTTCTTCAGAGTTATTTTTGATAGCGCTTATTCACCTTACCTTTTTCCTTTTTCCCTTTACTATTGGCTTTACCTTATACTTCGTGGTATTGCATTCTATTCGTGTGATGAATCAAGAGTATCTGTTTTTTAAGGCAGAAGATACCAGTTTTAGCTTTCTAAAGTTTTTAAAACTACTATTACCTTATTCGTTATTGAGTATATTTTTTACCTCTGTACTTTTAGTACTTTCTCACTTGGGATATCTCGGAATTTCAATTCCGTTTTTATCCATTATTATCATTTCGGTAATCACTTTGCCTCACGCTATTGTGATGCATATTTTTTATAACAAATAAAGTCTATTTGTTGAGGTTTCTATCCAGAACCTTTTCTAACTTTCTGTCGCTAGTTCCGCCCCAATGCTCAATAACTTCGCCCTCATTATAGAGATAGAAATACGGGAAATAAGGAGGTCTAATTTCTTCGGGCATATCTTCTTGCATGATGTGTCTAAAGCCTAGAGAGCGTTTTTCAGCCTCAGCCTTAACAATGGGTTCAAATGTTTTACAAGGACCACAGCCCAACTTTTTAATCATTACAATTTCCATAATATTAACGTTTTATGCAGGTACAAAAATACGCATTTTCATTCTATAATTCCTTAATTTTGTACCATGACCATTCAACAAGTTGAAGTAGATAAAATACGTCCTTTAAGGCATTTAGTGCTTCGTCCAGGACAACCCATTGAATCAACGGATTATGATAGAGACAAGGACGAACAAACTTTACATTATGCTTCTGTATTAGATCATTCGGTTGTTTGCATAGCGACCTTTTATCCTGAGCCTATGTTAGAAGTGCCTTCTTTAAACGCTTATCGTTTGAGAGGTATGGCAACGCATCCAAATTTTAGACGTCAGGGTTTAGCAAGAGATTTGATGATAAAGGCTATGGCAGATATTACTTCAGCGAATGGCGATTTGATATGGTGTAAAGCTCGTTTGGTAGCGATTGAATTTTATGAATCGCTTGGCTTTGTAAAAATTGGACTGATATACGAAATAGAGGGAATAGGTCCTCATTATACCATGTATAAAAACTTATAAAATGAAAGATAGAAAACAGTTGATTTTGGCACTTCGCCCAAACATTGAAAGCATTAACAAGGGTCTGAATACCAAAGAAATTGAGGTATTTCAAAACGAGGTTTTACGCCCTATATTGAAATTTCAAAACAAACTATTACTTCATTCCTTTATAAACTATGCTAGACAATATAAAGGTGTGTTTTTCAAATTATCAACTCAAGATCAGACGGATTATATTCATCAAGCATTACACACCAACCAAAGGTTTAGGAGTAATCTTGCAGGTTTGGTTATAGGCTTATTTACTATTGAAGAGTACCATTATTATAGTTTGAATTTATCGGCTTTGAATAAGCGTATTATTTCAATGGTAATACAGCGTTTACAAACTCAATTGGAGCAGCTAAATGATGGACTCTCCGTTGAGGTCAGTCGTTAGTACTTCCGACATAAAGTCAACAAAAGGACGAACGTTTTTTAAGGCCGAATTTATACGCTCTGAAAAATCATCCTGACTGCTTTCCAAATCTGTAAATGGGATACTGAAAATATATTGCTTCTTCCTTATCAAGTCGATATTTGGATGGTTTTTATCGAAATTCTTAGGTGCTGTTTTTAACTCATCTCCTTTTAGTTCGCCCCAAGTGGTTTTAAATTTATCTGCGTTGATTATTGCTCTAAACTCATTGGCAGAAACTTCAAATTCTTTGCGAATTCGCAACAGGTCGTTAGGCTCAGGCCCCCAAAAGCCACAAGCCAAAAAGCTATTTGAAGGGGCAATATGAAGATAATAGCCTCCACGATAGTTCGGTTTTGTTCTGTGAAATGCCATACTAAAGTGGTTTTTATATGGTGTTTTATTCTTTGAAAAACGAACATCCCTATAGATTCGAAACACTTTCCATTTTTCTAAAGAATCGTGAGCATTAAGGTCGTTAAAAAGGGATTCGCTGAATTGTTTAAACCCTTGCTCTAAGGCTTTAAACTGTGGCTTGTGTTTTTCAAACCACTCTCTATTATTGTTTTTTTCTAGCTTTTTTAAGAAGTCAAAAATTTGGGGGTCAACTTTTGTCATGCGTTGCATTTTTTACAGACTCCGTACACATTCAAATCGCTGTGTTCTATAATATATCCAGGTAGGTTTAACTCCTTCATTTGATTTTCTACACACAAAGATTCCTTACATTTTGAGCAGTGAAAATGAATGTGTTCGTGTTGATGCTTATGTTCGTCACATTCGTCCTTGCACAAAGCGTATTTTTTGCCCTTGGAATGAAGAATTTCATGCATTATTCCCTTTTCCTTAAACAGTTTTAGCGTTCGATAAAGGGTAATCCTATCAAAATCATTAAGCTGACTTTCAATCTCCTTTAGAGACAAGGCGCTTTCAGAAGTAGTAAATAACTTTAATACCTCTAGTCTAAATGGCGTTTTACGTATTTGATTTTTTTCCAACATAATTAATGCAACATTGTTGCGCAAACTAAAAAACACACTATATTTGCAATGCTGTTGCGAAAATATGAAAAAAATAGCTTTATTCGTCTCACTACTTTTAGTCTGTACTAACACTTTTGCTCAATTAAAGGGTATTGTTTTAGATGCTGATTGGGCTGCTATTTCTACGGCTGATGTTTTTTTCGTTCCCTTAGGAGTTGCACTTCAAACCGATGCCGATGGTCAATTTAATCTGGAGTCTATATTACCTACTAGTTCAACAATTATTATCAGCAAAGAAGGTTTTAAAACTCAATCTTTTAATACAAATTTGGAGGACGAATACGTTACACTAAAATTAGAAAAGTTACATATTGAAATCAATGAGGTTGAAGTTTCAGCCATTAATCACCAATTATCTTCCAATCAGTCTATCAATCTTCAATCTAAAAGTTTGAGTACTATAAACGATAACTCATCGTCTTTAATTGAAAGCTTAAGTCATATTTCGGGTGTTGAGGAATTGTCTACTGGTATTGGGATTAACAAAGTTGTTGTTCGAGGGCTTTCGGGTATGCGAGTAGTGACCTATTTAAATGGTGCACGTATAGAAAATCAGCAATGGAGCGGTGATCACGGTCTCGGTTTTACAGATTTAGGAATAGGGAAAGTAGAGTTGGTTAAAGGACCTGCTTCTATCATGTTTGGTGCGGATGCTTTGGGCGGTGCACTTTATTTTGTAGACGATAGTTACGTGTCATCTGGTCAGTCGGAGTTTAAATTGGTGTCGAATTTTGAATCTTCAATGATGCGTTCTAACAATCAACTTGTTGCTAAGTGGGCAAAGAATAACTTTAGAATGAATACCTATGCTGAATACGGCTCAGCGGCAGACTACAGATTGCCTCAAGGCAAGTACTTATTCAATTCTCGTTTTTCAAATTTAGCCTTTAAAACGGCAATAGGCTATAGCAAAAATAAATGGCTGATGAATGTGCGATATCAGTACAACTACAATATATCCGGCATTCCTGCACATTCGCATGATGCTGAGCCTACATTAAATCAATTATCTTCTTCTTCTCAAGAACGTTATCCTACTCGTCCTACTCAGTTTGCGACTAATCATTTATTGCTTTTCCAGAACACGTTTTTCATTAATTCATCTAGTTTAAAAGTAGATTTAATCAATTCGAATAATCGACTTGAAGAGTTTGAAGCCTGGACGGTAGCCGAGATGGATGCAGTGCTCAACTCCAGTCAAATAAACACCACCTTTTCCAAACCGTTTAATACGCATTTAACGTGGACTGTTGGTAACCAAAACGCCTTCCAAACCAATAAAAATAAACCAGCACGTTCAGAGTTATTACCCGATGCTGAAATTAGAGATTTTGGTGTTTTTTCAAATATAGATTATCATAAAAACAATTGGTCAATGCTATTTGGAATTCGATTCGACAATAGGCTAGTTGAAACAATTTCTCAATCCTATTCTAACGATTTTAATGCGCTAAGTAGCTCGTTTGGCGTTTCCAAAAGTTGGGATGGACACCGTATTAGATTGACCTATTCATCGGCTTTTAGAACGCCACACTTTTCGGAGTTATTGGCCAATGGACCTCATCACGGAACAAAACGTTATGAAATAGGCGATCGCAACTTGAAAGAAGAAAAAGGTAATCAAATCGATGCTACTTACGAGTGGTCTAACGAACATTTAGGGTTAATTATAAATCCGTTTTATCATCAAATCAATGATTTTATTGTCTTAAATCCACAGGATTCTTTAATAAGCGGTATGCCTGTTTTTGCATACCAACAGCAAGAAAGTGTTAATCTAAAGGGTGTTGAAATGAGCTTGCATTATCATCCTCATTTTTTACATCAGCTTCATTTCGAAGAAAATATATCTATTATAGAAGGTCGAAATTCTGACAATCAGTTTTTGCCTCTTATGCCAGCCAACAAATTCCAAAGCAAATTACGTTATTACTTAACTAAAGAAAACAAGTACAGATGCAAGGAGATTTCTTTGGACCATGTTTATTATGCATCGCAGAATAATGTTGCCTTAAACGAAACACCTTCAGAGGCTTACAGCTTAATTAACACTGCTCTACATTTTGAGACAAAAAATAAAAATTTAAATCTGTCAATAGGAGTTAAAAATGTGCTAAATCAATCGTACATACCTCATTTGTCAAGATTAAAAAGTTACGAAATTCCTAGTGTAGGACGTTCGTATTATTTCAAATTATGTTTAACACTTTAAAAAAAAATGATGAAAAAATTATTGTTTATACCAGCTCTAGCTTTATTCTTGTTTTCTTGCTCAGGCAGTGACGAATGTCATGAATGTCATATTGCATTTGACAATGTTGATGGAACTGAAACTATGTGGGAAATTCAAGCACCTTCTGGTGATGATGAGTTTTGCGGATCAGAACTAGAAACAGTTGAGGACCCAAGCTATATGCACAACGTCTCAGCGCCTCTTATTTCTACCGATGGAAATGACACCTTACAAGCAGGTGAATACGGATCATCAAACGGTTATGAAATTCATTGTGAAGAACACGCTGATCACGACCACTAAAACGACTACTTAGTTTAATTTTATTTAAAGACTTGTTTTTACGAAAACAAGTCTTTTTTTTGTTTGCTTTATCCTACTTCTGACGGACCAACAAATTGACTATTTTTGTACCCATGAAAACTAACTTAACAATTTTAATACTTTTCATTAGTACATTGGTATATGCCCAACCTCCTGGCATGGGTGGCTTTGGCGGAAAAAATGCCTCTCTTCATAATGGACAAATAAGCGGTAGATTGGTAGATGCTAAATCCGGCGATGAATTAGCTTTTGCTAATGTGCGCCTTTTCAGAAAGAACGATATTCTAATGGAAGGAACTATAACGGATGATAAAGGATCTTTTCAATTCAACAAGTTGGGACTAGCCGACTATTATTTTTTAGTCAATTATATTGGTTATGAAGAGAAAAGAGTAGAGGTTTCTTTGAACAAAAACAAAACCTTTATATACCTTAAAAAGGTAAAAGTAGAACCGGGCGCTGTTAATCTCAAAGAAGTGTCTATTAATGAGGACAGACCCGTTTATGAAAGTAAGATGGAGAAAATCGTTTACAATGCTGAAAACGATTTGAACGAAGGACTTGATGACGCAACGGATGTTTTGCGTAAGACACCTTTACTATCTGTTGATTTGGAAGGCAATGTAAACCTTAGAGGGTCTTCCAATATTAAGTTTTTAGTTAACGGTAAAGAGTCTACTTTCTTTTCAGGCTCGGCGGCGGACGCCCTACAAATGATACCTGCCGAACAAGTTAAAAGTGTTGAGGTCATTACTAGCCCTACCGCTAAATACGATGGTGAAGGCGGTTCAGGGATTATAAATATTATCACACAGCAAAAACAAATTTCAGGCTTTAAAAGCACTATAAATGGCTCGTTAGGTACTCGTGTAAATAAGCAGTCTTTAGACCTAAATTATGGAAAAGGGAAGTTTGGTGTTTCTGTACGAGGTAGAGTCCGTTATGGATGGCCACTTTCAGGAGAGCAGACTTATCACCGATTTAATTATGCCGACTCTACTACACTAACAAAAAACGCCCAAACAAAAGGGCAATGGATAGGCTTTGGTGGTACATCAGAAATGTATTATGATATCAACCCCTACAACAGTATTGTGACTAGTTTTCAAATGCGAGGTAATCGACAAACCAATCAAGAATGGGCGGACGATTATTTATATTCGTCTATACTTTCAGATAACTTCATTGAAGAACTAGCTTATCAGATTAACGATACCGTAAGGTATACGGACTCTAAAAATCTGAGTTTAGGCTACGAATGGACCACCGATTATGTCAAGCAATTCAGTGACCATGAGGACCGAGAATTGAGAATTGCATTTCAGTTAGGTGGCGATGTATCGGATCAAGAGAATTACGTTTATCAAGGCTATGTTTTTGGCAGGCCCACCGATACTATTGTTAACAAAAACGATGGAAGCCCACTGACATATACCTATCAATTGGACTATACTCACCCTGTAAAAGACAAACACACCATAGAGGTGGGAGCAAAATACGTCAACAGAAATTTGTTGAACAATTACAATACAGAAAACGCAAATCCTATTATTTTTCAGCCCTTAGAGCAATTCGATTACATTCAAAATGTAACCGCCTTATACCTTTCAACAAAGTGGCAATTAAGCAAAGAGTGGGGCGCTGTAGTAGGACTGAGAGCTGAAAATACACTCATCAAAGGTCAGTGGAATTCTAAACAAAACGACGAATGGGTTCAAAATGACAATGATCCTTTTGAAAATGAATACACCACCTTATTGCCAAGCTTCATTTTATCCAAAAAGATAGATATGATGAAGTCGCTTAAGGCAAGTTATAGTAAACGAATATACCGACCAGGGATGAGGTATATCAACCCAAATATTTCTTATACAGATACGCTTTCTTTGTCAGAAGGTAATCCGCTTTTAAAACCTGAAATTACGCATCAATTAGAAATAGGCTATAATAGCTTTGCTAGAAAATACAAAGGCAGCTACTATATCTTTGCTAAACAAACCTACGACCTCATAGAGTCTAACGTTGGTTTGTTAGGAGATTCTACCGTAACTTCTTATAATAACATTGGAGAAAATTTATCTATCGGCTTCAACTACTACGGTTCTATTAAGTTGGGTGATGCTAACTTGAGAGCAGGTTTTAACCTTTACACTTATCAGACTACTTCGGATGATTTGGGAAGAGTATTATTCAATTGGAATATGGGCGGTAATTACGATATAGGCAAGGGCTATAAAGCCGAAACCTTTGGTTTTTTTCGACCACCTAATCAAACGGCACAAGGTTATGTGCCAGGATTCTCTATGTTTTCTTTTGGCTTTAAGAAAGACTTTAAAAACAAAAAAGGATCCATCGGTTTACGTTTTGTTGAGCCATTCAAGAAGTACAAATCTTTTGAAACAGAGCTAGAAGGCAATGACTTTTATATTTATAGTAACAGAAATACTGTTTTTAGATCCATTGGTATTAGCTTTAAATATACTATCGGTGAATTGAAGTTTGATGTTATAAAAGACCGTACTAATATCCGTAATGATGATATCAAAGACGGCGGCGGTGGCGGCGGTGAATTCTAAACAATACATTTAAAACCCTTCAAATATGGAGGGTTTTTTTATTTTTACCTTATGACAAAATTAACAGTGGAATGCTGTGCAAACTCTGTACAATCTGCCATAAACGGTCAGGCAGGAGGCGCACAACGTATTGAGCTATGTTCAAACTTAGAACTGGAGGGCACTACACCTTCAGCAGCAGCCATATGTATGGCAAGAGAAGCCCTTGAAGTGGACTTATTTGTTCTTATTAGACCACGAGCTGGAGACTTTATATATACCGATTTGGAAGTGGAAGAAATGATACAAGACATTGAGTTTTGTAAAGAAATTGGTTGTGATGGGGTCGTTATAGGATCTTTAAATACAGACTCTACAGTTAATGAAAAACAAACCAAAGCCCTGGTCAAAGCGGCTTATCCTATGCAAGTGACTTTTCATAGAGCTTTCGATAAAACGAACGACCCATACGCGGCTATGGAATCTATTATAGCTTGTGGTTGCCAACGTATTTTAACCTCTGGACAAGCCACTAGTGCTACGGAGGGAATTAATCAAATAAAAGAATTAGTGACAAAGGCAGATGGGCGCATCTCTATTATGGCTGGAGGCGGTTTACACGCTGGTAATGTGCTACAATTTTACCCTATTGGTGTCAGAGAATTTCATTTGTCAGGGACTAATAAAAAGGAAAAAGGAATAACACAAACTAAGGTAGAAAAGATAGAAGAAGTCCTTGAAAATCTAGAGGGGCTTGATTAGGCTAATCCTAATAGCGTCTTTATTTCTTTGGTCTTGCCAAGATCAAAAAAACATAAATACACAACACCTATCGGACTGGAAGATGTTACACCATGGCAATGAAATTGCTGTTAGCATACCGTCAAATAACATTTCAGATTTATTAGCAAACCGACTTATTCTTGACCCTTTTATAGCTACTAATGAAGACTCCATACAATGGATAGCCAATCAAGTTTGGGAGTATCAAACGACCTTTGATGTTTTGCCTTCAGTATTTCAGCATACTAAAAAACAATTGGTCTTTAAGGGTTTGGACACCTACGCTGACATTTACCTCAACGATTCACTGATTTTGCAAGCCGATAATATGTTCAGAACTTGGTCTATAATGGCAGACGGTATTCTCCAAGAGAAAGCCAACCAATTGAAAGTAATTTTTCAGCCTGTCGGTGAGCTAGAAAACCAAAAAATTAATGCGTTGGGTTATGACTTGCCTGGTGGTAGCAGAGTACATAGTCGCAAAGCAGGTTTTCATTACGGATGGGATTGGGGCGCAAAAATAACACCATCTGGAATTTGGAGAGATGTAACTCTTGAAGCCTGGTCAGATGCTAAACTCAAGGATGTTTTTTATGAACAAGTATTTTTAAGCGACACCTTAGCTATTGTTGAAGCCCAAGTAGAAATGGATGTTGTCCGTTCAGGCGAATATGTAGTGTCAATTAATGGTAGTCATCATACACACCTTTTGAAGCAAGGAAGTCAGACCGTCTCCATACCTATACATATTAAGAACCCTCAATTGTGGTGGCCCATTGGTTATGGTGAGCAATACCGCTATACCTTTACCTGCTCGGTGAAGAAAGAAAGTCATCTGATTGATGAAAACACCACTAAATTTGGTTTGAGAGAGGTAGAATTAATTACTGATAATCAAGATCAAGGCTCGGAATTTTATTTCAAAGTCAATGGCAAAACTCTATTTATGAAAGGGGCCAACTATATCCCACAAGACCACCTCCAAAATCGTGTTTCTGAAAGTCACTACCGTAGCTTGCTTAACGATGTATGCACTGCAAATATGAATATGCTTAGAGTATGGGGGGGCGGTATTTATGAGGAAGACATCTTCTATGATCTATGCGATTCTCTGGGCATATTGGTGTGGCAAGACTTTATGTTTGCTTGTGCTATGTATCCTTCAGACACGAGCTTTTTACAGTCAGTAAAACAAGAAGCGATTGACAATGTTGTACGCTTACGTAATCATGCATCCATTGTATTGTGGTGCGGCAATAACGAAAATTCGGAGGGTTGGCAACGTTGGGGTTGGCAAGATGTTTTTGATGATACACAGAAAGAAGAAATAGAAAAAGGATACAATGCCTTATTCAATACCATTTTACCTTCAGTTGTTGATGAATATACCAATTTGCCCTATTGGGAAAGTTCACCCCAGTTAGGAAGAGGCGACCCTCAACATCAGTTTGAAGGCGATGCCCACTATTGGGGTGTATGGCACGATGCTGAACCGTTTGAAATATTAGAAGAAAAAGTGCCTCGCTTTATGAGCGAATTTGGCTTTCAGTCTTTCCCTACACTTTCAACTATAGCACAGTTTGCAGACAGTAGCCAATGGAGTCTGGATTCTCAAGTAATGCGTTCCCATCAAAAACATCCACGAGGCAATGCTCTTATTTTGGAATATATGGCACGAGAATACAATGTGCCATCTTCTTTTGATAAATTAATTTATGCTAGTCAAATTTTACAAGCCGAGGGAATACGAATTGGACTTGAGGCTCACCGCCGTAGTCAGCCCTATTGTATGGGCACATTGTATTGGCAACTGAACGATTGTTGGCCAGTAGCATCTTGGAGCAGTATAGACTATTATGGCAACTGGAAAGCCCTACATTATGCTGTAAAAGAAGTCTTTGCCCCATTAGCATTATCCTTGAGTTTGGACAAAAACAATCTTCTTCAAGTGTCTGCTATGTCTGAATTAGCCTATGAAATTGACGACACCTTAGAAATTTCTATTTACAATTTAGACGGACTTTTGTTATCTACTTCTCGTGAAGGAGTAAGCATTCAAGCCAATACCTCAACTGACTTGAAAAGCCTTTCTAATTTTTCTGAGCATCAAATCGTAATAGCTCGATTAGTGGATAATAAAACAAGCTCAAAAGAACTACTCACCTCCTTGCCAAAGGAGTGTAATTTTAAGTCGCCAAACATAGAATTCTCTTGGCATGGGGATACCCTTGCCCTTAGTACGGACGTGGCTGCTCATCAGCTGTATTTGCATAATGTACAAGGTCATTTTTCAGATAACTTTTTCACCCTTTTACCACATACTGAAAAGCGCATTATCTTTAAAGGCAAGGAGTCTGAAAAAAATAAATTATTAATTTGGTCACTATACGATTTACAAGACAATGAAAAATAGAAGACACTTTCTGAAAGGCACTTTGCTCGGAGCAACGGGCGCTTTATTACTACCAAAAGTATTTACTGCATCAACATCGAAAAAGACCAATCCTCATTCACAATCTGGTTTTCCTATGGTTATTTCAACCTGGAATCACGGTTTACCAGCCAATGACGCAGCTATGGCAGTTTTACAAATCGGAGGAAAAGCCATCGATGCCGTTGAAAAAGGAGTAATGGTGCCAGAAGCCGATCCGGAATCTATGAGCGTTGGTTATGGTGGATTGCCTGATAGAGATGGGTATGTTACTTTAGATGCTTGTATAATGGATCATAACGGAAATTGCGGTGCTGTATCTTTTTTAGAACATATCAAACACCCTATTTCTGTAGCTAGAAAAGTGATGGACGACACCCCTCACGTTATGCTTTCAGGAAAAGGTGCTTTTGATTTTGCTATTGAACAGGGCTTTCCCAAAGAAGATTTATTGACTGATAAAGCCAGAGAAAAATGGGAAGAATGGAAAAAAGACTCTCAATACAAACCCATCGTTAATGTTGAAAATCACGACACTATCGGCTTATTGGCCTTGGATAAAAATGGAGATATATCGGGAGCTTGTACGACTTCTGGGCTATCCTTTAAGATGCACGGTCGTGTAGGCGATTCGCCCATTATAGGAGCAGGGATGTTTGTAGACAACGAAGTAGGTGGTTGCTGTGCTACAGGAATGGGCGAGGCAGTAATGAAAACCTTAGGTTCTTTTTTAGTGGTTGAGTTGATGCGACAAGGAGCATCGCCACAAGAGGCTTGTGAAGAAGCCATTGCTAGAATTGTAAAAAACCAAAATTATAAGGATATGCAAATTGGTTATTTAGCCATCAACAAAAAAGGAGAACACGGAGCCTACGCAGTTCACCCTCAGTTTAATTATGCCTTGCATCAGGGTGGAAAAAATGAGCTAATAGACTCACCATCTCATCTCAAATAATGAAGTATTTACTTTTACTTTCTTTGTTCTTGTGCGCCTGTATTCCTCCAGAAAATATGGGAGTTAATATTCTGCCAAGTCCACAACAATTCGAATTAAAGGAAGGAAAATTTTTATTTGATGCGTCCACAGGTGTATTTGCCGATTCCGTTTTTTTCGAGCAAATACCCTATTTAAAAAGTATCAGTTCTCAACCTTTGAACGGAGAGTCAACGACTATAGCTTTGCTTTATGAAGGGGCTTTTTCAGATGAAGAATATATATTGGACATTAGTGAAGATACTATAGCTATTTCTGCCACTACTTCAGAAGGAATTATAAGGGGCATACAAACATTAAGACAGCTTTTGCCACTTCAAAAAAAGTCGGCATATATTCCAGCCTTATCCATCCACGATTATCCTCGTTTTTCTTGGCGTGGGATGTTATTAGATTGCTCAAGGCACTTTATGGAAAAAGATTTTGTCAAGCGTTATATTGATTTATTGGCATTGCATAAAATGAACGTTTTGCATTGGCATTTGACTGAAGACCAAGGTTGGCGAATAGAAATTGAGCAATACCCTAAACTAACTGAAATAGGGGCTTGGCGTACTCAAAAAGATGGAAGCATTTATGGTGGTTTTTACACCAAAGAAGATATTAGAGAAATAGTTGCTTATGCTAAGGAAAGGCACATCACAGTTGTGCCAGAAATAGAATTACCCGGACACTCTCTTGCCGCTCTAGCATCATACCCCCAGCTATCTTGTACAGGCGGACCTTTTGAGGTTGAAAACGATTGGGGTGTTTTTAAAGACATCTATTGTGCAGGTAACGATTCTGTCTTTATGTTTTTGGAAAATGTGCTAGATGAGGTTTTGGAATTATTCCCCTCTAAGTATATCCATATTGGAGGTGATGAAGCCCCAAAATATAGGTGGGATAATTGCAATAAATGTAAAGCAAGAATGAGAAATGAAGGCTTAGACGATTCTCATCAATTACAAAGCTATTTCATTACGAGGATAGAACGTTATTTAAACAGTAAAGGTCGTCAGATTATTGGTTGGGATGAAATTTTGGAAGGCGGCTTAGCACCATCTGCCACAGTTCAATCTTGGCGAGGTATGGACGGAGGGATAGCAGCCGCAAAAAGCAGGCATTACGCTATTATGTCACCCACTTCACACGCTTATTTTGATTATGATTTAGACGCTATTGATTTACAGAAGGTCTATTCTTTTGAACCAATTCCATCGGTTTTATCAGAGGAAGAAGCTCAATTTATTTTAGGTGGAGAATGTAATATGTGGAGTGAAAGAGCTCCGCAAGATTTAGTCGACAGTAAGGTTTTTCCAAGGCTATTGGCTATGTCTGAGGTCTTATGGACTACAGCCCCCAAGGACTACCCTACTTTTTATAAAAAAGTGCAAAAACATTACGATATCCTTGATGCTTTTGGAGTAGATTATGGTTACGAAAGCGTGCCAATTACCTCTCATTGTGAATACAAAAATGGGCAATTTGAATACCGTTTATTTTCGGCTACACCTGACATAACTTTAGAATATAGACTCGACAATTCGGATTGGAAAAGTTATTCAGAATCCTTTTTTGTTTCCCACAGTGTTTTAGTTGAAGCTAGAGGCTTTAAAAATGGAAAGCCTTATGGCGAATATAAACAGTCTGTAAACAAGCATATAGCTAATGGTAAGAAGGTGAGTTATGCCGTTCCTTTTAGCCCCAATTATCCAGCCAAAGAAGAGCTTACTCTGACCGACGGTCTAGTAGGTAGTAATACTAAATTCAGGGATGGGCATTGGCAAGGTTTTTATGGTGAGTCTTTGGATGTACTAATAGATTTAGAAGAAGAACAAACTATTAATACCATCGATGTAGGTTGTTTTCAATACAACCTATCGTGGATTTTAATGCCAAAAAGTATCCGAATTTATTCTTCAGATGATGGTATAAATTTTGAAGAATTAGTAAGTTTCCAAAATACCATTTCGCCACAAAAAGAGGGGCAGTTTAGGCACCAATACAGTCTATTGTGTTCGGCAAGAACGAGATATATTCGTCTTGTAGCAGAAAACTTTGGAATCTTGCCCGATTGGCATCCAGCAGCAGGTTCACAAGCCTGGTTATTTGTAGATGAAATAATGATTCGATAAATTCGCAATAATGAAAAAAGTAAGCGCAGGAATAGATATTGGGGGAACAAACACTGTATTTGGTTGGGTGGAGTCTAACGGTGATTTTCTATGGAGAGGAAGCATTAAAACGACAGATTATAAAGACCCTAAAGAATTGGTTAAGCAAGTGTCAAAACAGTTGCTAGAAAATTTGGCAGAAAACGAAGCTATAGGTATTGGTATTGGTGCGCCCAATGGCAATTACTATAAAGGGACTGTAGAATTTGCCCCCAATTTGGATTGGCCTAACTTCGTACCTCTTAAAGATTATTTCCACGACTATTTTGATATGCCTGTTATTGTCACCAATGACGCTAACGCCACGGCCATTGGAGAAATGGTTTATGGAAGTGCAAAAGGAGTCAATAACTTCATTATGGTTACTCTTGGTACAGGTTTAGGAAGTGGAATTGTTACTAACGGTCAAGTAGTATATGGACACGATGCTTTTGCAGGTGAGTTAGGTCATGTGATTGTTGAGGAAGGTGGGCGAAACTGTGGTTGTGGGCGCAAAGGTTGTTTGGAAACCTATGCTTCTGCTACGGCAATTAGCAGAACCGCTCAAGAATTAACGTCTAAAGAGTACAGTTCATCTCAAGTGTTTGAGGCGGCTAATAATGGAGAACAATGGGCATTAGAGGCTTTTGATTTTACGGCTAGAAAGCTTGGAATGGCATTAGCTAATGCTGTGGCTATAACTAGTCCTAGAGTAATCTATCTTTTTGGTGGATTAGCTCAAGCAGGAGATATTTTGTTCAAGCCTACTAAACAATACATGGAAGATAATTTATTGAGTATATATAAAAACAAAGTCCAAATTTTACCCTCTTCACTAGATGGTGCTGACGCTGCTATCTTGGGAGCTAGTGCTTTAGTGTGGAAAGAAATCAACTAAAAAGATGAAAAAAATTTACTTTTTAACCCTTGTCCTATTTGTAGCTTGTCAGCCTACAGAAAAACGATTTATAGATTATGTAAACCCTTTTATTGGAACAGGAGGGCATGGGCATACTTATCCTGGAGCAGCCTCTCCATTTGGAATGGTTCAGTTAAGCCCTGACTCAAGACTAGAAGGTTGGGACGGATGTGGCGGATATCATTATTCGGATAGTGTTATTTACGGCTTTTCGCATACCCATCTTAGCGGTACAGGTATTTCAGATTATGCCGATGTGCTATTGATGCCAACTACAGGAGAACTTTTACTTACAAATGGCGCAGATGGAAGTCAAGGGTATAATTCCTCTTTTTCTCATGACAAAGAGATTGCCCAAGCAGGCTTTTATCAGGTCCATTTGGAGGATTACGGAGTTGAGGTTGAGCTAACCGTTAGCCCAAGAGCAGGTTTTCATCGATATACTTTTCCTAATGATGACGAGGCACAAGTGGTGTTGGACTTAGACCATAGAGATAAGCTAACAGACGTCTACCTTGAACAAGTTGATAGTGTCACGTTTAAAGGGTATCGTTATTCGCACGAATGGGCGACCGATCAGCGCATTCATTTTTACGCTCAATTTTCTTCACCTATTCAAGACGTTACATACCGTTCGGATAGTTTAGTTGTAGGCTTGAAGTTTGGCAAATTAGACAATCCACTACTAGTAAAAGTGGGCATTTCGGCAGTAGATATATTAGGGGCTCAACAGAATGTAGAGCAAGAAATACCCCATTGGGATTTTGATAAAACCAAGCACACTGTACAGAATGCATGGGAAAGCAACCTTTCTAAAATACAAGTGCATGGAAGAGATGAAGATCACAAAACGGTCTTTTATACCGCCTTGTACCATTCTTTACTGAACCCTAATATTTACATTGATGTGGATGGAAGATATAGAGGCATGGATATGAACATTCATCAAGACTCTACCGATAATCATTACACTATTTTTTCACTTTGGGACACCTTTAGAGCTACCCACCCATTATTCACACTTATAGAACAAGAGAAAACGAATGAATTCATCCGTACTTTTTTAAGACAATATCAGCAGGGGGGGAAATTACCTATTTGGGAATTAGCAGCCAATTACACCAATTGTATGATAGGCTATCACGCTATACCTGTTATTGCCGATGCTTATGCTAAAGGCATTCGAGATTATGATGTAGAAAGAGCTATGGACGCTATGATATACAGCGCTAATTTGGATGCTGATGGCTTAGAATTTTATAAAAACAAAGGCTTTATCGCTGCAAGTGATGAACCTGAATCTGTTTCAAAAACGCTTGAATATGCTTATGACGATTGGTGTATTGCTATGATGGCAGACTCTTTAGGTAGAACGGATGTTGCTAATGACTTTTATCAAAGAGGTCAATATTATAAAAATTTATACGACCCTTCAACAGGTTTTTTAAGAGCTAAAGTCAATAACAATTGGTTTGGTCCTTTTTTAGCCGATGAGGTAAATTTCAATTATACCGAAGCTAATGCTTGGCAATATTCCACTTTTTCACCCCAAGATATTCAAGGGCATATTGAGCTGATGGGAGGGCCACAAAATTTAGAAAAACACCTAGATAGTTTATTTACTGCCGACAGTCAAACCTCAGGACGAGAACAAGTAGATATAACAGGACTTATTGGACAATATGCCCATGGCAACGAGCCGAGTCATCACATGGCTTATTTGTACAATTATGTAGGCAAGCCTCATAAAACACAAGAAAGAGTGCGCCAGATTATGGAAGAGCAATACAGCGTCTATCCCGATGGACTTTCAGGCAATGAAGATTGTGGACAGATGTCGTCTTGGTATGTGTTGAGTGCTATGGGTTTTTATAGCGTTACGCCCGGATTAGATTACTATACAATAGGCACACCCATGTTTGATCAAGCTCAAATTAAATTAGAAAACGGTCAAACCTTTGTAGTGAGAGCCGATAAACTTAGTCCTAGAAATAAATACATACAGTCTGCCACTTTAAACGGACAGAATTATGCTATGAGTTATATTCAACACAGTGATATTATGACTGGTGGTGAGTTGATTTTCTTGATGGGTGATGAGCCTAGCGACTGGGGTAGCCAAAGTATTCCGCCCTCATCCATTACCAACAACCCTTTAACACCTGTGCCATTCTTTATGGCAGAAAGCCAGACCTTTACGGATAGTCTTGTGGTTGAATTAGGCACAGCCCAAGAAGCCATTATTCGTTATACGTTGGATGGCAGTCAGCCTACTTTGGAGTCACCTATATACAGTTCGCCTATTGTTTTATTTAAAGACGCTCTGATTAAGTCAAAAGCCTTTTCTTCTAATGGTGAAAGTCAAGAGGTGTCGGCACCTTTTTATAAAATTGATGGTAGCAGAAGTATAAGCATACAAAGCGAATACGCCAATCAGTATGCTGCGGCAGGAGATAAGACCTTAATCGATTATTTGCGAGGAACGGGCAGTTATAGAACAGGTAGTTGGCAAGGGTATAGAGAAAATTTGGAAGCTACGGTAGATTTGGGAACGATCAAGCCTATTGATTACTTGGCTATTGGTTTTTTACAAGATATTAAATCTTGGATTTTTTACCCTCCTCAAGTGGAGTTTCTCGTTTCTGAAGATGGTCAAGATTTTCGTTCTATTGGAATAATAAACAACACTTTTTCGGATGAAGAATACGGTTCTTTTCATCAAGATTTTGCTACTCAAGTAAATGTATCCGCTCGATATGTAAAGGTCAAGGCCAACAATTATGGGGTATGTCCAGATTGGCATTTAGGAGCAGGAGGTGTTACTTGGCTATTTACCGATGAACTTATCATCAAGTAGTTATTTAACCATTTATTAATCTTGGTTCAACATTCTAGTAACACTATTGAAACACTTTTGTAATGTAAAAAATTATAAAAATGTATTGGAAAGATGAACTCGATGCCCTGTATCAAAAGAACTCATACGGGAAGCGACTTTGGAAAGAATTAGTAGGCAACCAAGTCGAATTATTATTAAGAAACAACCTAAGACAGGTAGGAACTATTTTGGATATTGAAGAAACTAATGAAGGCATGCAATTGCACTTTAGAACTTCTGGAAATTCTGATGATAGTATGTGGGTATTAAGTCAAAAAGACATTAAATACGTAGATCCATATTTAAAATAAGGACTGTTTAAACTAAACAGCCCTTATCTTATGCATTCTTTTAGTACTGTTCAACTAAATATTTGATGAGGTCAGTAGTGGTAACTATACCTACTAACTTTTCTTTTTCTAATACCGGTAATGAATGGAATTCATTTTGGGATAGGATGGTAGCCACATCGTAAATGGTATCGTTTTTTTGAACCACTTTAACGTTTTTAGTCATGACTTGCTCTATATTTAATCCATCATATAGGGCTGTTGTGAGCTCATCTCCATCTACTGTATTAACGAAAGAGATTTTTTGTAAATCTACTTTACTAAGCATACCAATCACTTTCTCCCCAGACACTACAGGTACATGGCGGATGTTTCTATCTTTAATGATGTTGCTTACTTCTTGAATGGATTGGGTTTTGTTTACAGTAATGATGTCGTTAGACATAATCTTTGAAATGGGTGTTCTTTTTTTCATTGTTTTCAATTTTAAATATGAGTTAATCATAAATGAAATGGATAGGCTAAGGGGGTGCGTTTCTACAACTAAAGTTAAGAAATCACAGAGATAAAAGAATATGATTTAAATCATCTTATAGTTTCAGGCAGACATTTTTTGGTTCAGTAAAAAACTCTAAGGATTTGAAGCCTCCCTCACGTCCTACGCCTGAGTCTTTCATACCACCAAATGGGATGCGTAAGTCACGCATCATCCACGTATTTATCCACACTATGCCCGAGCTAACCTTAGCGGCTACTCTATGACCTTTGCTAATGTCTTGAGTGAATATACTAGCGGCTAAACCGTAACGTGTACTGTTGGCCATCTCAACTACATGATCCTCATCTTTGAAAGGCATAATGCTTACCACAGGCCCAAATATTTCTTCTTGATTGGTGCGACACAGATGGTCTAACCCCTCAATAATTGTAGGAGCAATATAATAGCCTTGACTTAATTCCCCATCTAAAATCACACGCTCACCGCCACATAAAATTTGACCGCCTTCCTCTTTGGCGAGTTCTATTTTCTCAAGAATTTTGTGCATATGTTCTTTGGAGACTATCGCACCGAGGTCGTTATTTTCTTTAGGGTTACCCACTTTCAGCTGTTTGGTTTTTTCTACAAAAGCGGCTTTGAATTTTTCGTAAATACTTTCCTCAACAAATAGCCTAGAGCCACACAAACAGATTTGCCCTTGATTTCTAAAAGAGGCTTTTACGGCCATATCTAAAGCGTCTTCAAAATTAGCATCTGCAAAGACGATGTTGGGGTTTTTGCCACCTAATTCTAGGGATAGCTTTTTGAACATAGGTGCTGCTACCTCGGCAATCTTAGCGCCGGTTACTGTTCCGCCTGTGAATGAAATGACGGGTGTATCGGGATGACTACTTATAGCCGCACCAACCTTATGGCCATAACCATGAACAATGTTGAGCACACCTTTTGGGAAGCCTACTTCTTGACAAATTTCACCAAGTAGATAAGCGGTATATGGGGTTACTTCTGAAGGTTTTGCAACAACGGTATTACCTGCTGCTAGGGCAGGGGCTATTTTCCAAGTAAACAAATAGATAGGCAAATTCCAAGGGGATATACAGCCTACCACTCCGATAGGTTCACGAGCAGTATAGTTTATGGCTTTGCCATCCATATCGTGCATTTGCGAGGCAAAATGCAAGGATGCAGTAGCATAAAAACGTAAATTTTCTGATGCACGAGGGATGTCCACTTGTTTGGCTAACCATTCTGGTTTACCATTATCTTGACTTTCAGCCGCTACCATCTCATCAAAACGAGCTTGAATTCCGTCAGCTAAACGCATCATATGGTCGTGGCGTTCTTGTTTGCTTAACCTACTCCAATACGGAAAGGCTCTTTTGGCAGCTTCAACTGCTAACTCAACATCTTCCTTGTCGCTATCAGCTATATGGGAAAAAACCTGGCCATTTACAGGGCTTTCATTTTCAATGAATTGTTTGGATAGGGCCTCTTGTAGCTGACCATCAATGTAGTTGAGTATTTTTTTCATAGTAGTAATTTTATAGTGTGCCAGTACGTCCGCCATCTACAGGGACGTTAATTCCGTTGATGTAGGCAGCAGCAGGAGAACATAAAAAGGCAATAGCATTTGCCACTTCATCGGCCTCACCAAAGCGAGATGCAGGAACGGAAGACAACATCGTGTTGGCTATTTCTTCTTCGCTCACCTTTTGGTTTTGTGCTTTTTTGGCAATCAACGTTTTGAGTCGGTTGGTATTGGTAAAACCGGGCAAAACATTATTGACCGTAACGCCATATTGCCCCAATTCGTTGGCCATTGTTTTGGCCCAACTGGCAACAGCACCTCTAATGGTATTAGAAACGCCCAAGCCGTTAATGGGGACTTTTACAGATGTAGAAATAACATTTACGATTCTGCCAAAACAAGCTTTCTTCATACTTTCTACTACAGCTTGAGATAAGATTTGGTTACAAACCACATGCATTTTAAATGCTTTTTCAAAATCATCGCTTTGGGCTGAGGTGATAGGTCCACCAGCTGGTCCACCCGTATTATTTATGAGTATATGTATGTCTTTATTTTCTAGCTCTAGAGCCACATCTCTTACGCTATTCACGTCAGAAAAATCAGCGCATAAATAATCGTGTTTTTGACCTTTACTTGCATCTAGTTCGCTCTTTACTTTTTGGAGTTTTTCTTCATTTCTAGCCAAAAGAAATACAGTAGCGCCCATTTTAGCAAGTGCCTGAGCAGTAGCTTTTCCGATTCCTTGAGTGCTACCACAAACAAGGGCGTTTTTTCCTAATAAGTCTAAATCCATAGCCCCAAAAATAGCCAAATTTGTGTAACTTGCTGAACAAACAAAACGATTACTTATGTCATTCAAAGCACCTTTTAACTTACATCAGTGGATAGCAGATAATAGAGATTTGCTTAAGCCACCCGTTGGGAACAAAAATTTATACGTAGAAGCCGGAGATTTTATTGTTATGGTAGTTGGAGGCCCAAACGCCAGAAAAGATTATCATTACAACGAAACAGAAGAGTTATTTTATCAAATCGAAGGAGATATTATCGTTAAAATTCAGCATGAAGGTAAGGCGGTTGAAATCCCTATTAAAGAGGGAGAAATGTTTCTTTTGCCAGGCAAAATTCCACACTCTCCTATTAGGTCGGAAGGTTCTGTAGGTTTAGTTATTGAAAGAAAAAGGGGCGAAAATGACAAAGACGGTTTAATGTGGTTTTCTGATACTGCTAATGAACTTCTGTACGAGGAATACTTTCATTTGACCAATATTGAGAAAGATTTTTTACCTGTGTTTAAACGCTTTTACACTAATGAAAAACTAAGAACATGCCCAGCCACAGGCGAGGTAATGGAAGTAGATGACAGGTACTTATAAAATTATACGATGCGAATAAACGGACATGGACATATCTTGCCGGAGCCTTCTCAGATTCCTAAGTTTATGAAGGACAAGAAACTGTTTTGGATTGATGACAACAAAAAGTTCATGAGGCAAGGCGATTGGTCAAGACCAATAAACGATCCTAGTTTTTTTATACATGACAAAATAGAATGGATGAATCAATACAACATTGACCATAGCGTGATGTTGTGTTTGTCGCAGCTATATTGTAACGGTTGGGAAAAACAAGACTGTGCTGATGGTATTCGTTTTCAAAACGACTTCAATGCTTCTGTTCAGTGCGAACACCCCGATAAGTTTACGTGTGGGTTTGTGGTTCAACCCCTATATATGGATCATGCCCTCAAAGAGATTGAACGCTGCGTTAATGAACTTGGTTTAAAAGTCCTTTGTTTGCCAACTCATTTTTTAAACGCACAAGGAGAATGGCTATCTACTGCTGAATCGGATGTTGACCCTATATTCGAATTAGCTAACAAATACGGCTTAGCTCTTCAAATTCACCCTTACGATGGTGAGAAAATGATTGCTTTAAAAAATCAGTATTGGAGATTTCATTTAGTTTGGATGATGGCGCAATGTGCGGACACCTTGCACCTTTTTACTCTGCGAGATTTGCCCAATAAATACCCCAATATACGAACAAGTTTTGCTCATGGTGGTATGTTAGGTATCGCCAATTATGGTAGAAGAATACAAGGTTTTGATGGCCGCCCGGATATCTTCGAAGAGTTAGAAGACCCTAGAAAAACATTGGGACACAAAAACTTATTTTTCGATACTTTGGTACACGATTCTTACACTCTCGATTTACTAAAAAAACGGGTGGGAGCAAGTCAAATTATGATGGGCTTAGACGACCCCTATCCATTAGGAGAAATGGAAGGTGTAGGAACTTCATACCCTGGAAGAGTTTTAGATTACGCCGTAGAGATTGGTGTACTAAGTGAGCAGGAAGGAAAAGATATTTGGCACAAAAATGTGCTCGATTGGTTGGGGATGAAAAAATCTGATTTTTTGTAAGAAATGACTTACATTTGCCCTTCAAATATATACCTTTATGAGTGATGCCATCAAGCACGAATGCGGAATAGCTTTTTTAAGGTTAAGAAAACCTCTTGAGTATTACGCTGAAAAGTATGGCACTCCCCTTTACGGAATTAATAAAATGTGTTTGCTTATGGAAAAGCAGCACAACAGAGGACAAGATGGTGCAGGACTAGCCACTATAAATTTAGACGTTCCTTTAGGTAGTCGCTATATCAGCCGACACCGTTCCAATGCCAACAAACCCATTCAAGATTTATTTGAATACGTCAACAGTAGATTTGTAGATTTAGCCAACACACACCCAGAAAAGTTTAATGACGTTAAATGGTTGCAAGAAAATGTAGCCTTTACTGGCGAGTTACTTTTAGGGCATTTGCGCTACGGTACTTATGGTGGTAATAGCATAGAGCAGTGCCATCCTTTTTTACGTCAAAGCAATTGGAGAACACGCTCTTTGGTCTTGGCAGGTAATTTTAATATGACCAATGTAGACGAACTCTTCAATCAGTTGGTAGAGATAGGACAGCACCCCAAGGAAAAAGCCGACACCGTGACCATCTTAGAAAAGATAGGTCATTTTTTAGATGAAGAAAACGACAGAATTTATTACGATAAGCGAGAGGAGTATAGCAAGAAAGAAATTTCTAAGGTTATTGCCGAGGAACTAGACGTTCAAGAGGTACTGACCAACTCAGCTAAATATTGGGATGGCGGTTATGTGATGTGTGGCATGTTTGGTCATGGTGATGCTTTCGTTCTCAGAGATCCGGCAGGAATTCGACCAGCCTATTATTATGCCGATGACGAAATTATAGTGGCTACTTCTGAGCGACCAGTAATACAAACCGCTTTTAATGTCCCAGCAGACAGCATAAAAGAAATTGAGCGAGGCCACGCCCTTGTTGTTAAAAAAGACGGCAGTTATTCAATGGCTTCTGTCAAACCACAATTGGAGCGTAAGGCTTGTTCTTTTGAGCGTATTTACTTTTCAAGAGGTAATGATAAAGACATTTACCAAGAGCGTATGAATTTAGGTAAGCGTTTGTGTCCTACTATTCTCAAAACCATAAACCACGATTTAGAAAATACGGTGTTTTCTTTTATCCCCAATACGGCAGAAGTCTCTTTTTATGGTATGATGAAAGGGATGAATGAGGCTTTGAATATTGAGAAAACCAAAGCTATACTTGCTTTAGAAAACCCCAATCAGAAAGAGATAAAAAGCATAATGTCTACCAGCATACGTGCCGAAAAGATTGCTATAAAAGATGCTAAGCTCAGAACCTTCATTACTCAAGACGATAGTAGAGACGATTTGGTCGCTCACGTTTACGACATTACCTATGGTACTGTTAAAGCTAATGACAATCTAGTAATGATAGACGATAGTATCGTTAGAGGAACGACACTCAAGCAAAGTATTTTGCGCATTTTGGATAGGCTTAATCCTAAGCAAATCATCATTGTATCTTCAGCACCACAAATACGTTATCCCGATTGTTATGGTATCGATATGGCTAAGTTGGGCGACTTCATCGCTTTTCAAGCCGCCATTACTTTACTCAAAGAAAGTGGGCAAGAGCACATTATTGATGAGGTTTACCAAAAATGTTTGAAGAGTAGTGAGAATGAGGAACAAGTCGAAAATCACGTACAAGCCATTTATTCTCCTTTTACAGCAGTTCAGATTTCTAAGAAGATAGCCGAATTATTGACACCAGACAACATTAACGCTAAGGTCAATATTATTTATCAGAAGATTGGCGACTTACACGCTTCTTGCCCTAACCACCAAGGCGATTGGTACTTTACCGGAAATTACCCTACTGCAGGAGGTAATAGGGTCGTCAATAAATCTTTTATTAATTACGTAGAGGGAAGAAACGAAAGGGCTTATTAAAGTCTATTTCATCTGATATATTCCGAAAACAAAGTCGGATTTATTCGATTTTAAGTAATCGTCAGAACACAAAGCCAAGAAAGAATGAAAAAACTACTTCTATTATTGCTTTTGCCGCTATGCGTATTGGGGCAGGAAGAACAAGCTGATACCTCGGATTTAGATTACTTCCTTATCTTAAGTGGAAATGGTTGGTGCAGTTTACAAGCTAATGGAAATCCTGGCTATATCACTAAAATAAAACAGATTAAAGCCTGTTTAGGCTCTATTGACACGAGTCAATACGACTATTTTACATTTCATTCCAATTCATCATATATATGTAAATTTGAAGCCTTATTAATTAACACGTCGGATTCTGTTCATGAGATATTTTTAACAGCTGAAGAGGAGGCATATTTAATAAATACATCTTATCAATTTATTGGTTTACTTCCTAAAAAGCGTGCTAACCCACATTGTAAATTGACTTTCCGACAAAAGCAGAGCCCAAAATGTGTCACATACATAGGGGGTAATAATTACAGATATCAAAGCCATACGTTAGAACCCATTTCAAAACGAAAAAACTACTTCTATTATTGCTACTGCCAAGCCTATTATTGGCACAAGAAGACAAAAAACCCAGAAAGCTATTTTTTGAAATTAAACAGGGTGTTGGCTTTCCATCCTTTGGGGCTAAGTTCAAAAGTGAGAAAGGTAATTATTGGAATGTGGGTGCCAATATAGGAAACTTGATGTTTCCAGTGTTACAAACTGAAAATTCAGAAAAAGAAATTGAATTCGGCCCATACATTTCTCATTCCATTTTGTTAGACTATAATTTTCATCTTGACATGGGTGCGACTACAATAATTGATAGCACATTTGGAGGCTTTATTTCTTATGTGGGCGTTTTTTATGGAAAGAAAGTGTCAGTGGGTTTCAATATAGGCATGGCACATATTGACAATTATATTGTTTGGAAGGCAAGTCATTATAGAACCCAAAGGTGGCAGCATTTTATGGTGTTTTCGCCTCGTATTAAATTTAGGATTTGACACACCCCTGATGGTTTCACAATCCTCCCCTCTTGAGAGGGGGTAAGATTAGCATAGCTAATCAAGGGGTGTGTCTGGTGAAATGTATCCAGAACATAAAAAACCCCCGCCAATTTTGGCGAGGGTTTTAACAAGTATTAGAGGAAGTAAATTATCTTTTCTCTGTGGTATAAACTGTTCCTCTCCAGTAGAATAAGGTATTGGAGTCGCTACCAAATTGAGCTACTGCCAAATCAAATGCTGAACCGAATGAGTGCATCACTATCACAGGGATATCTTGCCCTAAATAGTTAATAGTTGATAGTTTATTTACTATGGTTAGCGGGTCGTTCATAGCGTCCTCGGCATCTTTAGCGGCTTGTTCCTCAGCAGTCAATGGTCGAGGTCTGTTCGGCGCAATAGTCATCTCGTCAATAAGGTGAGATGCACCAGCAAACTTATCTATGATGAACAGTATGTATCGAGCATCTACCGATATAGTGCGCTGAATATCGTTTTCAAAAGCGATATCTCCACTCATAGCTTCCCAGTTGCCATCGAAAGCTGTACCTATAAGCTCACCGTAAGCATTCAGCACCGGACTACCAGAGTTACCACCCGTAATGTCGTTGCCACTGATGAAGTTAATGATAAGCTCACCGTTTTCATCGGCATATCTGCCATAGTCTTTAGCTTGGTATAATTCTTCCAATCGCTCAGGTACCATAAACTCATCGTCTGAGTTGTCCATTTTATCCATAAGACCATCGAAAGTAGTTACGAAGTCGTAGTGCATAGCATCACCAGGGGTATAATCGCCTACTTGACCGTAAGTCAAACGCATGGTTGAGTTAGCGTTGGGGTAGAATTTCTTGTTAGGTAACATCTCTCTCAAACCTGCGATGTATAAACGCTCACCTTTAGCAAGGTTGGCTCTAACATCTTTTCTTTTAGAGCTGATTTTGTCCATGTAATGGTCCATAATGGAGTTGAACATACGCACGGCATAGTCTTTTTCCATTTTGTAGACCGATGGTCTTTCCAAGAATGCAAAGAACTTACTCTGACTCACAAATGGAGAGGTTTTGTAAACGTAAGCGGCAAACTTGTGCCAATCGCCTTTAGTGTAGTTGTGCTTTCTTACCTTTTCAAAAGCGTCTGGTTGTTTGCTGTAAGGTACGTTATCGTTGTACAATTCCATTAGCTCTGCAAACAAATCTTGATCCAAATCTTTGTTGTAATCCTTAAAGTGCTCACGAGCTAGATCTTTCAATTCGTTGATAGCCAAACGTCTAGCTTTAGGGTCTTCAGGTAAATTTTTGATAGCGTCTTGTACTTGATATACAAAATAGAATACATCGGCACCTTGGAATACAGCTTCGTTTAAGAAGATGCGTACCTCGTTGATTTTCTCATTATCGTAATAAGCATCGGCTAATAAATCTAAGGCCTCACCGTATTTTTCTAGTCTTTCATCGTTAACATTTACCCAAGCAGTAAACTGATCTTCTAAGGCTTTCTTTTGGTCATAAACTTTCATGCGCTTTAGACCTTTAGTTTGTCCGATGTAGTACTTCCAATAGTTTGCTGTTCTAGCGTATTTTGAAGCGTATTGGATACGCACCTTTTCTTTAGCATCCATATGAGCACGCATAACCTCTAGTTTTCTATCTCTAATCTTAACTACTGTTGGGTTGTATTGCTCAATAGCTTGTTGAACACCCCAAGAAGATAGGTAACGGTCAGTAGAACCAGGGAAACCCATAATCATTGAGAAGTCACCATCTTGCACACCGTCCAAAGAAATAGGGAAGTGGTGCTTAGGTGTGTAAGGAATATTGTCTTCCGAATACTCGGCAGGCTTACCATCAGGTCCACTGTAAACTCTGAACAAAGCAAAGTCACCAGTGTGTCTTGGCCACATCCAGTTATCAGTATCTCCACCGTATTTTCCCACAGATGATGGGGGTGCGCCTACCAATCTAACGTCGTTAAACGTTTCGTATACCATGAGGTAGAAATCGTTGCCACCAAAGAATGATTTTACTCTAGCGTTGTAATGTGAGCTATCTGTAGCTTCTGCCACTATTTCGGCAGATAGTTTGCGGATAACACCAGAACGTTCTTCGTCAGAAACAGAATCTAAAGCTGCGTTGATTCGTTCTGTAACGTCTTCCATTTTTACCAAAAAGGATACGAATAAGCCTTCGTTCTCTAATTCTTCGCTTTTATCCATAGCCCAAAAGCCATCGGTCAAATAATCGTTGCTCACAGTTGAATGCGATTGTATTTGTCCAAACCCACAGTGGTGGTTGGTTAATAAAAGACCTTGGTCAGAAACCATTTCGGCGGTACAAAAACCACCTAAAGAAACTACGGCATCTTTTAAAGAAGAATTATTAATATCGTAAATGTCTTGAGCCGTTAGAGTTAAGCCTAAGGCTTGCATATCGGCTTCGTTGTCAGAAAGTAATAATGGCAACCACATACCTTCGTCTGCTTTGACAGAAAGCAAACCGAAGCAAAGTGCCATTGTAATGGTAAATAGTTTTTTGAACATAATTGTTTTTTTTAGAGATATTGGGTTTGATGCAAATAAAGAAAAAAAGACTTTCTCAAAGGCAAATGTTTTGATAAACTAATGAACAATTTAATGTAGAAAAACTAACAATTTTTGTTTAGCTTTGAAACAGACTACATTTATTGAATGGCCTCTTCTATTTTTCGTTCTTTAATGCTCTGCTCTATCCCGTCCCAAAGTTTAATACGAGCTTTCAAAGAGTCCATGGCTACGATTTTGGCTTCTTGCCATTTGTTTTCGTCATCGCCACAAAGTTCTTCAATCATTTGAAGGGCTAAAGGAGTATGCACTTCTTCGTCTAGCTCAATGTGTCTGTCTAGATAGTAGCGAAAGGTGTCCAATTTTCCGGGGAAATTCTTATCCAAATCACTTACAATAGAACGGAACATGTCGGGTATGAGGTCTTCTCTACCGAAGGTAAAGGCGGCGGCTATTTCGTGCAATTTGCCTCGGTGTATAATTTCAAAAGTAGTGTTGACAAATTCCAAGGTGTAGTCTTTCAGCTGTTCCACATTGAATTTGAGCAATTCTTTGTGCGAATAGCCTGAAATCAAACGAGCAATAAAGCGTTCCACCTGTTCGGTGTCAGCACCGCATTGCTTCATGGATTGTAAGTACATTTCGTAATGGCTAGATGGATTGCCTTCAATGTCCATATCGCTTTCTTCTTCAAGTACAATTTCGTTGATGAGTCGGCGCGTCTTAGGGTTGCCGATAGGCATCCAAGGGGCGTTGGTGCTGGTCAATCCAAATTGAAGAGCTTTCAATAAAGCCATAAAGTCCCAAACCGCAAAAACGTGTTGTTCCATCAAAATGTTAAGGTCGTTGAGGTGGCGCAATTGTTGGTAAACAGGATGTTCTAATAACAACTGTCTAAGGGGTAAAATACCTTCTTTTATATCGCTTATTTTTGGATTCATTTCTTCTTGTAAATGGGTACGGAAGAACAGGCTTCTCCATACATGATACTCTTTACTACAGGTCTTAATTTGTAGGTAATAGCAATGTAAGCATACTCCACAATTTTCAAATCGCTACACCCTTTGATGATAACTCTTTTATCTTTGTAAGGGGTCACATCTAGATTCATAATTATGGGCTGAAAAAGAAAACATTCTAATTGCTCTAAGGACCCTCTTACAACGGTTTTGGCATGTGGCATTAGTGATGAAGCGATTAGCATATAAGCCCATACGGGCACTATGGCGTCAGCACTACAATCGATCGTAACGTGCTGATCTTGGTGTTGTGACCAATCGTAATCTTTGACGGCCTGTCTGAAGTCTTTTTCTTTTAGGATTAGGCCTTCAAAAAGCCAATCTTTGAGATCAATGAGTAGGCGTTGACCTTTTGGATAATGTTCTTCCAAGTCAAAATTGACTAAGCCGCTATTGGCTACTTTATTGACAATTTCACCACTCATCTTACAGCATTCCCAATTCGAGTTTGGCTTCTTCGCTCATCATATCTTTATCCCAAGGGGGATCAAATGTGATGTTTACTTTGACATTGCGAACCTCTTCAACTACCTTAACTTTTTCTTCTACTTCTACTGGTAAGGTTTCGGCAACGGGGCAGTTTGGCGAGGTTAAAGTCATCTCTATCTCCACATCGCATTCTTCACTAACTTGAATGTCGTATATCAATCCAAGTTCGTAAATGTTTACAGGAATTTCAGGGTCATATATTTGACAAATTCTTTCTACTATCTTTTCGCCTATGGCTTGTAATTCAGCATCTGTTTTCATAGTACTTAGTTTTGTGATTGGAACGCCAAAGCGTAAAGTTTCATTTGTTTAACCATCGATAGGAGTCCGTTGGCTCTTGTTGGCGATAGTTGCTCTTTCAGTCCGATTTGATTGATGAATTCGGTGTCGGCATCTACAATTTCTTGAGCTTTTTGTCCTGAAAAAGTACGTACCAAAAGGGCAATAATGCCTTTGGTCATAATGGCGTCGCTATCGGCAGTAAAAACAACGGTATTGTTTTCTTGTTGAGCGTGTAGCCATACCCTAGATTGACAGCCTTTAATGAGGTTGTCATCGGTCTTGAATTGCTCTTCAATTAAGGGTAATGATTTCCCCAAGTCAATGATGTGTTCGTACTTCTCCATCCACTCTTCGAACATGTCGAATTCGTCAATGATATCTTGTTGTATGTCTTGAATACTTGCCATAATTAGGATAACATCATTTGGGCTTTTTTAACACCCTCAATCAATCGGTTAATGTCTTCTTTGGTATTGTAAACGGCAAAAGAGGCTCTTACAGTACCTGGTATGCAAAATTGATCCATAACAGGTTGTGCGCAATGGTGACCAGTACGAACAGCAATACCTAATTTGTCCAAAATCATACCCATATCGTAAGGGTGAATATCGCCTACTAAAAAGGAGATAACCCCTGCTTTTTCTTGCGCTTGACCAATGAAGCGAATACCCTCGATTTTACCGAGTTCTTCTGTGGCATAGTCCACTAATCCCTTTTCGTATTCTACGATATTCTCTAGGCCTATTTCGTTGAGCCAATCAATGGCTGTTTTGAGAGCAATCCCTCCTGCTATATTGGGTGTCCCTGCCTCAAATTTGTGTGGTAAATCGGCATAGGTTGTTTTGTCAAAACTAACGGTAGCTATCATCTCGCCACCACCCTGATAGGGGGGTAATTTCTTGAGCCATTCTTCTTTGCCATACAGTGCGCCAATACCTGTTGGACCATAGACTTTGTGTCCCGAAATACAGTAAAAGTCAGCGTCTAAATCTTGAACGTCAATGCTGCAATGTGGTCCCGCTTGTGCCCCGTCTATCAAGACTGCAGCACCGACCTCATGAGCCCATTGTATCATTTGCTTAACAGGATTAATTGTTCCCAAAGCGTTTGAGATATGATTAACAGCAACGACTTTTGTTTTGTTCGATAAAAGGTTTTTGTAGGCCTCTATATCTAGGACGCCTTTTTCGTCCATAGGGATAACTTTTAAGCTTGCTGATGCACTTTCACAGGCCATTTGCCAAGGCACAATATTGGAGTGGTGCTCCATAGCTGAAACAAGAACTTCATCGCCTTGTTTTAAGATTTGTCTAAAACCGTTGGCTACTAAATTAATAGCTTCGGTATTGCCTTTAGTAAAAATGATTTCGTGAAGGTGCTCGGCATTAAAATGTTGGCGAATAGTTTCCCTAGAGGCCTCGTAAGCATCGGTAGCTAATTGACTAAGGTAGTGAACGCCACGATGTATGTTGGAGTTTTGTTTTTCGTAATAATGACTGATAGCATCTATGACCACTTGGGGTTTGTGAGTGGTTGCTCCATTATCCAAATAGACCAAAGGATGACCATTCACTTCTTGGTGAAGTGTAGGAAATTGATTGCGTATGTCATTAATAGCTATCATTTATACTTCTATATTCAATTCAACACCAAGTTTTTCAGCGATTATACGGTTTAATTTCTCTTTGAGTTCGGGAATTTTAACATTCGAAAGAACGTCATTAGCAAAGGCATACATTAGCATAGCTTGTGCCTCTTTGAAAGGAATACCTCTTGATCGCAGGTAAAATAGTGCTTCATCGTCTAGTTGTCCGATAGTACAACCGTGACTACAAGCTACATCGTCGGCATATATCTCAAGTTGAGGTTTGGTGTCAATAGATGCTGAGTCGGTTAGCAATAAATTGTTGTTGGATTGAAAGGCATTGGTCTTTTGAGCGTGAGGCCTTACCATAACCTTTCCATTGAAAATGCCTTTAGCATTATCGTCAAAAATACCTTTGTACATTTCATTACTTTGACAATGGGGTACGGCATGATCCACCATAGTGTGGTGGTCAACTAATTGGTCTTGTCCGATAAGTGTTATACCTCGCATATTACTTTCAGAATGTTCACCTTCTAACAAAAAGCTGAGGTTGTTGCGAATAAATTTACCACCAAAGCTAAAGGTGTCTACGGTGCAATTGCAGTTTTTGCCTTGCTTTACCCAAGTGTTGTCTATCAAAGAGCAACTGCGTTTATCGTTTTGAACTTTATAAAAATCAACTACAGAATTATCGGCGGCATGAATTTCTGTTAGGGCGTTGGTAAAGACTTCTTTTCCGTCAAAATTCTGATGTCTTTCAGTAATTTGTACTTGGGCATTTTCTTCAACTACAATTAAGTTTCGTGTTTGTAAAAATAAGTCGGAAGACACTCCATTGGTGACATATACAATCTGAATGGGCTTTTCAGCGACTTTGTTTTTGGGCACATAAATAAATGCTCCTTCTTTAGATAAGGCAGAGTTTAGAGAAACTAAAGTATCGGGCGTTTCAGAAATGCAAGTTCCCCAATATTTCTTTAAAATTTCTGATTCTTTTTGTTCTGCCTCAGCAAGTGAACAGACGGTAGCATACTTATCATCAATGGATGATAATTCTTCTGAAAACTGACCGTTTACAAATACCATTAAATGTGTATCTGTGTCTGTCAAAATATATTCTTCAAGAGACTTTGCTGTGATTTCACTTTTGGATTCCGACAGCTGATAGTCGTTTTTCAGAATAGGTAAAAGATTGGTGTATTTCCACTCCTCGTCTTTTATTGTAGGGAAACCCATTTCGTCCCATCGCTGAATGTGTTTTGCCCTTTCAGTTTCAAAAGAAAGACCTCGTGTAGCTCCGTCTTTGTATGCTTGTATGAGTTTGTCTTTTAAATTCACTTTCCTTCCGCTTCTTTAATGATCCAATCGTAACCCTTTTCTTCTAGTTCTAAAGCTAATTCTTTACTGCCAGATTTTACAATTCTACCATCGTATAATACGTGTACAAAGTCAGGTACAATATAGTCTAGCAAACGTTGGTAGTGAGTAATAACGATAGTAGCATTGTCTTTTGACTTTAGTTTGTTTACACCATTAGCAACGATACGTAGAGCATCGATATCTAAGCCCGAATCGGTTTCATCGAGGATAGCTAATTTAGGCTCTAGCATCGCCATTTGAAAGATTTCATTTCTTTTCTTTTCACCACCAGAAAACCCTTGGTTCAGCGAACGGCTAAGAAAGCCTTTCTTTATCTCAAGAAGCTCCATTTTCTCTCTCATCATCTTTAACAAATCGCCAGCGGGCATAGGCTCAAGTCCTTGCGCTTTTCTACTTTCGTTAAGCGATGTTTTTAGGAAGTTAGATACCGATACACCGGGAATTTCAATAGGGTACTGAAAGGATAAAAATATCCCTTTGTGCGAACGCTCTTCAGGAGATAATTCCATAATATCGCTACCATTGAAGTCGATAGTTCCGTCCTCTATTTCGTATTCTTCTCTTCCAGCAATAACGGAAGACAAGGTGCTTTTTCCTGAGCCATTAGGACCCATAATAGCGTGAACCTCTCCAGCATTAACTTTTAGGTTGATACCTGTTAAAATTTTATTGCCTTCTACAGAGGCTTTTAAGTTTTTTATTTCTAACATAATTCTTTTTTATCCAACACTACCTTCCAAACTAATGGCTAGTAGCTTTTGCGCCTCAACGGCAAATTCCATTGGTAATTGATTAAGTACATCTTTGCAATAGCCATTCACAATCAGTGCAATGGCTTCTTCCGTTCCTATCCCTCTTTGATTGCAGTAGAATATTTGGTCTTCTCCAATTTTTGAGGTGGTTGCTTCGTGCTCTATTTTAGCACTTTTATTTTTTACTTCTATGTAGGGGAAAGTATGCGAACCGCATTTATCACCCATTAATAGGGAGTCGCATTGCGAGAAATTTCTAGCGTTTTCTGCACCCTTTTGTATCTTCACTAAGCCTCTGTAACTACCTTCACTTTTACCGGCACATATACCTTTTGAAATAATAGTACTTTTTGAGTTTTTACCAAGATGAATCATCTTTGTTCCTGTATCCGCTTGCTGGTAATTGTTGGTTACGGCCACCGAATAAAATTCACCGATTGAGTTGTCTCCTTTTAGAATACAAGAAGGGTATTTCCATGTTACTGCCGAGCCTGTTTCTACCTGCGTCCAAGATATCTTAGAGCGGTTATGACAAACGCCTCTTTTAGTAACAAAATTGAAAACACCACCCACACCATTAGCATCACCAGGATACCAGTTTTGTACAGTAGAATATTTGATTTCTGCATCGTCCATAGCGATTAATTCTACTACGGCAGCATGCAGTTGATTTTCATCACGCATAGGGGCAGTACAACCTTCCAGATAGCTGACATAACTGCCTTCATCGGCAATGACTAATGTTCTTTCAAATTGTCCTGTTCCGGCCTGATTTATTCTAAAGTATGTGGACAGTTCCATAGGGCATTTGACACCCTTTGGAATGTAGCAAAACGAACCATCGGTAAATACAGCCGAGTTGAGTGCTGAAAAGAAGTTATCGGTAGTAGGAACAACGGTTCCTAAGTATTTTTTTACGAGTTCAGGGTGTTCTTTAACGGCTTCGCTGATGGAACAAAAAATGATTCCCAATTCGCCCAGTTTATCTTTAAAACTGGTAGCTACTGAAACGCTATCCATAACGAAGTCAACGGCTACTCCAGCTAATTTTTTTTGCTCGTCAAGAGAAATCCCAAGCTTGTCAAAAGTCTTTTTCATCTCGGGGTCTAGCTCGTCCAAACTTTTAAGTTCTTTCTTCTGTTTGGGCGCAGCATAATAGATGATGTCTTGATAATTAGGCTTTTGGTATTTGATATTAGCCCAATTGGGTTCTTCCATCTTTTTCCACGACTCGAAAGCCTTCAAACGGTGCTCTAGTAACCATTGTGGCTCTTCTTTTTTCTTGGAAATAAGGCGAATAACATCTTCGTTAAGCCCTTTTTGAATGGTATCACTTTCTACGTTAGTAGTAAAGCCATACTTATATTCTGCTCCTGTTACTTCTTCTAATATTTTATCTTCTTCAGTCAATGCTAATTGTTATTATTTAAACTGCAAAACTTTCACCACATCCACATGTTCGTGATGCATTTGGGTTGTTAAAGACAAAGCCCTTGCCATTTAATCCTCCAGAATATTCTAAAACCGTACCTATCAAATACAGATAGCTTTTCTTGTTAACTACGATTTTTATACCGTTGTCTTCAAAAGATTTATCGTCTTCATTTTCAGTAGTGTCAAAACCCAAGTCATATGAAAGACCTGAACAACCTCCACTATTAACTCCTACTCTAACAAAAGCATCGGAATTTTTACCTTCCTCTTTCATTAAAGACAGCAATTTTGTTTTTGCGTCATCTGTTACCTGAATCACCTTATTTAGAATATTTCAAAATTAGAGTACAAAATTACAAAATTATATGCGTTAAATCATATATTTATTGCGTATCGTTTATGTTATATTTCGCCTTACATTTGTAGCATGAGTTTATTAGAAGATAAAACCCCAAAACGAACGCCTTTGTCTGAGCTTGGCGAATTCGGATTGATAGAGCATATTAGCAAAAATTTTGAGTTAAAAAACGATACCTCGACTTTCGGAATCGGTGATGACTGCGCCGTTATTGATGCTGGCGAGCATTTTCAGCTCGTTACAACAGATATGTTGGTTGAAGGGGTTCACTTTGATTTGACTTACACTCCCTTGAAGCATCTGGGCTATAAATCTGTGATTGTTAACCTTTCTGATATTTATGCAATGAACGGTTTGCCAAAGCAAATTACAGTAAGTATAGCTTTGTCCAATCGTTTTCCATTAGAAGCTATCGAAGAGCTTTATGAAGGGATTCGTTTAGCTTGTGTAGCTTATAGTGTCGATTTGGTGGGTGGCGATACCACTTCCTCAACTAGCGGTTTATGTTTAAGTATTACGGCTATTGGAGAGGTTGACAAAGGCAAAATAGTTTACAGAAGCGGTGCTAAAGAACACGATTTAATCGTTGTTTCAGGTGATTTGGGTTCTGCTTATTTAGGTTTACAGTTACTCAATAGGGAAAAACAAGTGTTTGAAGCTGACCCCAATATTCAACCCGATTTACAAAACAAAGACTATGTCCTTCAAAGACAACTTAAGCCTGAGGCTAGAAAAGATATGGTAGAGCTGTTCTATTCTAAAGGAATTGTACCAACTTCTATGATAGATGTTTCTGACGGCCTTTCTTCGGAGTTACTACACTTATGTAGTTCTTCTAAAGTAGGATGCGCCATTTATGAAGAAAAATTACCTCTTGACTTTATGGCAATATCTACTGCTGAAGAATTTAATATATCTGCAGCTACTTGTGCTTTAAATGGTGGCGAAGATTACGAATTGTTATTTACGATTAGTCAATCCCATTACGACTCCATAAAAGATGATCCTGATTTAACAATTATTGGTCATATTACAGATAAAAGTATGGGCTCTGTATTAGTTACCAAAGATGAAAATCAACAACCTTTGACTGCTCAAGGTTGGAATGCGTTAAGCTAATTTTTTTTAATAACCATCTGTTATAGTTGACTACGTCATCATCTTCGGCTTGTTCAACAGGTATTTTTGACAATAGTAACATAATGTCGTCCACTAACTCTTGGTCTTGTTTTATTCTTTGAGTATAAATAAGTTTTTGTATGATTTTTAATAGTAAAATCTCTCTTATATTTCTGGTATTATTTAGGGTGTCTTTATACCTTCTTTTCACTTGTTTTATTCTTTCCTCAAGGTAATCGAAGTCGCCAATTTCATAACGAATAATCAGTTCAGCAGCGATGATTTTTATACGAAATGAAGAATTAAAATTCAAAAAACTTTGGTGTAGGATTATTCGACTTAAGGTTTTGATTGCAGACTTGAATTTTTGAACATCAAAGTATTGAAGCGCAAGATTAGAGCATACAAAAAAGTAATTGTAATCGGAGTTGGCTATTACTTCTTCATTTTTAGCTTTCATTAACACTTCTATAGCCTTTTCTTTATCTAATTTATTGTAATTAATGGCTAGTCCGTTATAATAGTAAAACAAATATTTGTCATAATGAATTCTATCAAACCTTTCCATTTCTTTTTTAAGCTCTTTTGCTTTTTGAAGAGATTGTTTGTACTTTTCATTTTTACACAAACAATTCATGTGATAGGTAAGCATTTGAAGTTTTGCGTTATGATTTTTTTT
>TARA_Y100000385_G_scaffold34098_1_pt1 | contig 37651 bp, 36 predicted proteins | sample TARA_Y100000385 | Tara Oceans TARA_Y100000385 (sample SAMEA2620980) | marine metagenome | biome: marine biome (ENVO:00000447); feature: surface water layer (ENVO:00002042); material: "saline water (ENVO:00002010), including plankton (ENVO:xxxxxxxx)" | depth 5 m
CCATGGCCAACCACCAAATTGAGTTTTACCATATTCTCTCATGGTTTCTCTAATTTCTTCTTCTGTATTCATTACAAAAGGACCATGTTGAACTACGGGTTCACCAATTGGTTTTCCTTCTAGGATTAGAAAATAAGCTTCTTGATTTCCATTTTGAATCTCAATATCTACATTCCCTTCTAATTCAATAATGCTGTCATAAGAAATAGTCTTTTCTTCAATTTTGATTTCATTTCCTTTGTAAAAGAATATAGACCTATTTGCTTCATGGCTTGTTTTAAGTAAAGTCCAATTAGCATTTGCATCCATTTTTACAGTGTAAACACCAACTGCATTTTGAGTATTTGACGCCCATGAATCAGGTGTTGGTTCAAGTGCCTTCCTATCTTGTATTTTACCTGCAATTACTTGAATCGTAGTTATATTTCCTGAATCGTCTTTATGATTGACTAAAGGAATGTCTTCATTCCATAGCATTTTAAAATGTGGTTCAACCATTTTGGACGCTTTTGGAAGGTTTAACCAAATCTGAAAAATCTCAAGTGGATTTGCTTTGTCCTGATTGATTAATGGAAACATTTCAGAATGTTGAATTCCTTTTCCTGCTGTCATCCATTGTACATCTCCAGCCATAAAACGACCCGCTGCACCTAATGAATCAGAATGATCTACAACCCCTTCTTTATTGATTGTAATTGTTTCAAAACCTCTATGGGGATGATACGGAAAGCCTGGAATATTAGAGCCATGATACATTCTCCAGCCATCTTTGAGAGTAAAATCGTTACCTACGTTTCTTCCTTGGAGTTGATCAAAATCTACGCCCATGTTAGCATTGCCTTTGGGATATTCATCTCTGTGATAAGCACAGAATAAGAACGGGTCTTGTGTTTCCCATGGGAACCCAAGTGGCTTAATACTTTTGATCACCGATTTACTCATATGTACTGTTTTTGCAAAACCAAATTTTGATAATATTAAGATTCCAATGGCAGAAAATGAAATATTTTTGATGAATTGACTTCTATTCATCTTTCGTATTTTCGTAATACGATAAAGCACCTGAAGGACATTGGGATATTTGCTTTTTGAGTTCTTCTGTTGAAGCATTCTCAATAGAAATCCATGGGCTAGCATTTGGGTTATATACCTGAGGTAAAGTTTTTACGCAAACTGCTGCATGTTGGCAAAGTTTGGGCTGCCATTTTATGGCGATTTCACCGTTTGAATATTTCTTATTAATCATATGATTATTTATAAACTAATATGTGATCCATCACAATAAGGTGGATTTTTAGTTTTTTTACACATACAGATGGCTGCTGTTTTATTTTCTTCCGCTTGAAATACTTTTGGAGTAAATCCAGACCCTACATGAGCTCCATTGCACCAAGGCTGGGTTGCTGATTTACCACATGTACACCACGCATATGTTTTGCCCTCTTCCACCTGTTCTATTTGTGGAGTTGTTCCTGCTACTTTTGCTTTTTCCATGACTATACAGTTATAAGATTAATTTTAAGAGTGAAAATGTCATCTATAGCTTTATCCCCTAGGCTTTCAAAAAATGAAGTTGAACCATATCTCACGTCATATTTAGAACGATCTATTTCCAATTTTGTAGTATAAATGGTTCCATTTTTAACAACCTCGAAAGTGATAGATTCTGTTTTGCCTTTAATCGTGAGATTAGCTGTTACAGTTGCTTTTCCTTTAGAAAATTTAGTGGATTTTGTTATCGTTAAAGATGCAGTTGGATTTTGTTTTACCCCAAAAAAATCATCCGATTTTAAGTGCCCAACCAATTTTTGGTTATATCCTTTATCCTCTAAATCAGTACAAGTAATTGAATTCATATCAATTGTAAATTCACCAGATATAATTTGATCATTTTTGATTTCCATTGATCCACTTTTAACATTAATGAATCCTTCATGCTGACCTCCAATTTTCTTGCCTATCCAACCTATAGTTGACTTTTTTGCATCAATTCTTAACTTTTGAGCGCTGACCCCTAAACTTGCAATTGCTAAAATTGCTGTGATGATGTACTTTGTTGTTTTCATAATATGTTTATTTAGATTTTAATAATGTATTATATGATTCTTTGTTTGCGTAGAATAAAAAGATATTCATTGTTATAGCAATAAATGCTCCTCCAATTCCAGCAATGTCTAAGAATAAATGAAAAAGAAAAGCATTGAGAATGATCGGAAAAACAACAATTAGTGCCAATGCACGATACTTGTTTATCAGTAATAAAACTCCAACTACTATTTCAACAATTGCTACGATAGCCATTAGATAGCCGCTTTTTACTAGTGCCCCCATAAACTCACCAGCAGCTTCTGGCATCGTTGGCATTGGCATAAATTGAAGAAATTTGTTGAGTCCAAATATGACTAACATTAACCCGAATAGGATTCTAATAATTAATTGTGCTTTTTTCATTTGTACTGAAATTTGATTTAAACAAAAGTCCATACAAATAAATGTCTTTGCATTCATCTAGATGAAGAAATGCATCTATTTTGCTCTGGCGAGTTTATTTCTTATTGTGCTAAGGGTTTGAGGCATTATACCCAGATAGGAAGCGATCATTTTTTGTGGTACACGGTTAGGTAACTCTGGATAAGTTTCTAAAAAATAGTTATAACGATCAATTGCAGATGCGCTCATCAGCATAATTACTCTTTTTTGTAAAACAGCAATACGCCTAGCCATTAAATGCGCATTCTTCTTTAGTTGTCCGTCACTTAGTTCAGATACTGTAAAACATTTTCTGTTAAAGATTAATACTTCAGAATCTTCTAGACAGTCTATAAATAGCTCTGTGGAATGATTAAACTCCTGAGATTCTAAATCAGCTATAATCCAACCTTCAGAAGCAAACATAAAAATATGTTCTTTTCCTTTTTCATCAATAGAATAGCTTCTTAGAAGTCCCTTTTTAACAAAAAATGCCATTGAGGTTAACTCTCCTTGTCGCTGAAGAATTTGACCTTTGCTTACTTTTTTAATTCTAGCTTTAGAATCAAGGTTTAATATTTCATTAATGTTTTCCATTCCGAATTAATGCACGCCAACTAGTGGCTAAACGTGTTGGTGCGTTTATATTCTATTATATTTCCCTTATGTATCCCTCTGTATGCCTTGATTGTGTTGTAAAAAACACGTGTTCGTTTTCTACAAAAAAATATCAGTTTACTTTCCAAATATTTCATCTAAAGGACTTTTGATTTCATTGAATTTAGTCTTGGCCACATGAGTATATATTTCTGTGGTTTTACTACTTCCGTGTCCAAGTAATTCTTGAACATACCTCAAATTTATGCCTTTTTCAATTAAGTGGGTCGCAAAACTGTGTCTTAAATCGTGCACTCTATAATGACCAACTATTTGTGCTGTTTTACATGAGTTGGTGAAAATTTTCCTAACACTTCCCTGACTGTATTGTTTTCGATTAGAACCTTCGATAACCCAGTATTGAGGTTTGTAATCTTCTAGGTATTTTTTTAAGACAATTTTCATCGAATGCGCCAAAAGAGTAGTGCGGTCCTTTTTCCCTTTTCCTCCTCTTACCATAATCAGGTTTTGATCCCACAAAATATCTTCTAATCTTAAATTGATGAGTTCGCCATTTCGCAATCCAGCGCTATACAACAGTCCTAGAATCGTTTTATGCTTTAGGTTTTTTGTAGATTTAAGAATATCCTGAATTTGATTTTCACTCAACACATGAGGCAGTTCTTTACTTTTTCTGGGCCTATCAATCTCAACAAATTGTTTTTCCCAGCCCAGTACATTTTCGTAATAAAATTTGATGGCATTAATAATTTGGTTTTGGCTACTAGGAGCTAGCTTTCGTTTGGTTACAATGTAGTCTATGTATCCGTGTATGTCTTGTTGAGTGGCTTGCTCTATTTTAATGGGACTTAGGTAAGCCATGTAATGTTTAAACAGACTACAATAGGTTTTAATGGTGCTTTCAGAATATCGTTTTCTTTTTAGCTTGTCCATGTATTCTTGCGGCAATACAATTTTCGAGACACTTGGCTTAGGGGCCTTGTCATCTTCTGGCTGATCCAAGCGTTTTTCAATAGGCTTTTTACCCTCAAAAAGTGCTGTCGCATCAACCCATGCAATTCCCTTAAAAAATCCGATTATCCTCTTGTAGGTGGTTTGTGTGTTTTCTACGTACCAACATTTTTTAGACTGACTCCATTTACAACCTAAAGCCTTTACTTTTTCAATAAGTAATTTGTCGTATTCAAATTCCAGTTTGAGTATTTCTTGACCGCGATGTTGGTCTTTAATAAGCTTTATGGTCTTGGCCTGCATGGTGCTAATATAGAAAAAATAAAAAACCCCTTTCCAAATAGATCAGAAAGGGGTTCCAGTTATTGTTTAACTAAAAAAACTACTTAAAGCTGTCTAAAAACTCAGCAGCGTTCTTGGTAATGGCTTCCCGCATTGGGTCGGTAAGCCCATGATGGCAGGCCAATAAAACACCGCCGCGCATTACGTGGTCAGCGTGTTCGCAACCACCTTCAGCTATTCTAAAATCTACTTTTTTGAACAAGGGCTGGCGCGCTACATTACCCGTAAATACGGTACGCGTTTGAATGTTTCTTTTTTCCATGAAAATCTGAAATTCTCTTCGGGTAAATGGTGCCGAATCCTTAATGGTGATGGCATAGGCCAACCAACCGGTTCTGGAGTTTGGAAACTGCTTGGGCAAAATAAACCAGTCTTCATACTGCTTAAAGAAATTGGTCATGTAGTCAAAGTTCTTTTCTCGTTCACTTATGTTGTAGTCCAATTTACCCAACTGCACCAAACCAAAAGCGGCGCCCATTTCTGAAGGCTCTAGGTTGTAACCCAAATCTTCAAAAACAAATTTTGCATCGTACTCAATGCCGTCTACTTTTACGTTGAATCGGTTTTCAATTTTTTCGGACTCCACAAACAAAGAAGAAGACCTTCCCCAGCTCCTGAGTAAGCGCGCTTTGTCGTTCAAGGCCGGATCGTTTACACACAACATACCTCCGTTTCCTGCAGCGTTAATTACGTGCGAGCCATAAAAACTGGTAATGGAAATATCGGAGTGTTTTCCCGAGCTTTCGCCATGAATCGTTCCACCCAAAGTATCGGCCGAATCTTCAATGATTTTTAAGTTGTGCTTTTTCGCTATTGCGGCCAGTTTGTCCCAATCGGGCACATTTCCAATAAGGTTTGGAATAATAAGCGCCGATGTTTTGTCGGTAATCATTTCTTCCACCTTATCGGCGTCAATACAATAGGTGCCGGGTTCTACATCTACCAAAACGGGTATCAAGCCATTTTTGATTTGTGGCGCTACCGTAGTTGCAAAAGTTAGGGCAGGGGTAATCACTTCAGAACCCTTGGGAAGGTCCAAAATTTCAACGGCCAAATACAAGGCAGAAGAGCCAGAATTTACCATAATTCCAAATTGCTTGTCAAACAACTTTGCGATACGGGCTTCCATTTCTCGAACATTCTTTCCCATTTGGGTCGATGTTCTTAATACTTCAGTTACTGCTGCTATTTCTTCTTCACCATGGACGGTGCAACCGTAAGGAACGTGAATATTTTTCATAATTTTTTTAAATGAGAATGCGAATTTAAGCTTGTTTTTTATTTAAAAATAATCGTAATCGTTAAAATACCTCTGTACTTATTAAAACTGTCAGTTCGAGTATTCTACTTTGATTTTTATCAAATCGGAATGTATCGAGAAACAGTATTTCCTATTAATACAATTAACTAAGGATTTCTTTCATGAAATCGTCCACATTTTTAAATTTAAAATTGGGGTACTCGCTTAAGAACTTGGCGCTCAATAGTCCACCGTTCAGTGGGCGCTCTGCCGGAGGATTCGATTCTGCTGTACTTATGGTTTCAATTTTCATTTTGTGGTTAGGAAAATAACTCAAAACCCGTTCTGCCAACTGCACTCGATTTACAAAGTCGGTAGAAGCTATGTTATACACGCCAGACTTATTATCTGACATTAATAGGTATAGTGCTTTTGCAATGTCAGCCGCACACACTGGAGTAGCATATTGGTCATAAGGTAACTTGAGTGTATCGTCTTTGTCATTTTTTACATTGTCTACCAATCGCATAATGAAGTTCTTGTTGCGAATCTCTTCACCGTAAACATTGGTAATTCTTATTACCAAGCTTTCTGGTAATTCCTTAAGAACTAAGTTTTCAGCATCCAGCTTGTGCTGTCCATAGATATTAACGGGGTTAGGTTTGGTATCTTCAAAGTAAGGCCCGTTTTTTCCGTCAAAAATGTAATCCGTTCCTATGAACACTAATTTAGAACCGCATTTTTTTGCAATTTCAATCAAGTTTTTGGTTGATTGTACGGTTTTTTCAAAACTTTCTTCTTGGTGTTCCTCGCAGTAATCAACCCAAGTTAATGCTCCACAATGCAGTATGTAATCTGGCGCAAAACCTTCAAGGTCAAAGTTGTTTTTGTTGGAAAGATCAAGCGTATTGAACGGAACAGTTGCTGCTGTTTCAAAAGAAAAATGAGACCCAACGACATTTAACCCTTTCCCTTTGAAGTGTTTAAGGCAGTTCCCTCCAACTAATCCCGATGCACCTGATATAAAAACTTTCATATTCTTTATTTGATTCAAATTTAATGGAACTATTCAGCCTACACGATGGTTGGGAAATCAAAAATTGGGCTTTGTTTTTTACTTGAATCTTTGAAGTTACTTGTCTTTACCTTACAGTCCCTTGCAGTCCCTTTCAGCAAGCAATTTGTAAGGCAATGAACAATTATAGTATTGAGGTGTTAATAAACCAAATAATCACTTTGATATAAAAATTGTAAATAAAAACGAAAAAGTTGTATAATTGCGGGGTAAGCCTTTACTCAAGGCAACCAAATCCCTAATAATCATTACGGTTTAGTTTTCAAAATAAATTGATTTTACAATTTTTCCAAAAACATAATATTTCATCATATGCATGATATGAAAGGACTCGGGGAAAAACTCCTCGAAGATTTAAAAACCATTGCCAAAGAAGTTGGTGTAGACAAAATTGATAAGCTTAAGAAGCAAGATTTAATCTATAAAATTCTAGATACCCAAGCAGAGAATATAACAAAATCAGTTCCTGATGGAGATATCGAGAATAAACCCAAAAGAACCCCTCGGCCAAGACCAGCCAAGAAAAAAGTAGAGACAGTAAAACCAAACAAGTCTGCTGAAACAAAAACGGATAAGCCGATAGAAAAACAAGCGAAAAGACCAGCGAAAGCGCCAGTCAAAAAGCAGAATAAACCTGCTGAAGCTTCAAAAGAAGAGACTAAAAAAGAGGCGGCTCCAACATCTGAAGAGGTAAAGTCTAGCGAAGAAACCAAAACTGGGGAAAAAGAGAATAATAATAACCCTAGAAACAACGATCGTAAGGCGAATAATAATAACCCTAACAATCCACGGAATAACAATAACGAGCGGAGAAATAGCAACAATAACCCTCGAAACAACGATAATCGTAATAGTAATAGGAACGAGAACCGTGGAAATGACAACCGAGGCAATAGAAGTGGTAATCAGCCTCGAACAGATAAGCCGCAAGAACCTCAATACGATTTTGGGGACTTAGTTGAAGCTGAAGGAGTTTTGGAAATGATGAACGATGGATATGGATTCATGCGTTCAAGTGATTTTAATTACCACTCTTCTCCTGATGATGTCTACGTTTCTCAATCTCAAATTAAATTATTTGGACTTAAAACTGGAGACACCATTCGCGGTGCAGTTCGTCCCCCAAAAGAAGGCGAAAAGTATTTTCCTTTGGTAAAAGTGGATAAGGTAAATGGTCGTGAAGCAAAAGACATTCGAGATCGAGTACCCTTTGAGTATTTAACACCGTTGCACCCAGAAGAAAAGTTAACGCTAACTGGTCACGCAAGAGAAAACATGTCTGCTCGAGTAATGGATATGTTTGCTCCTGTTGGAAAAGGTCAGCGTGGACTAATTGTGGCGCAACCTAAAACGGGTAAAACGATGTTATTGAAGGATGTAGCAAACGCAATTGCTGCTAATCATCCAGAGGTATATTTAATAGTGCTTTTGATTGATGAACGTCCTGAGGAAGTTACAGACATGAAACGTAGCGTTAATGCAGAAGTAGTTGCTAGTACGTTTGATGAACCTGCAGATAAGCATGTAAAAGTTGCCAATATCGTTTTAGAAAAAGCAAAACGAATGGTTGAATGTGGTCATGACGTTGTGATTTTATTGGATTCTATTACTAGGTTGGCAAGAGCTTATAATACAGTTGCTCCAGGTTCAGGTAAAGTACTTACCGGTGGTATAGATGCGCATGCATTACACAAACCTAAGCGTTTCTTTGGTGCTGCAAGAAATATAGAGAATGGTGGATCACTTACCATTATTGCAACAGCACTTACAGAAACGGGTTCTAAAATGGATGAAGTAATCTTTGAGGAATTCAAAGGTACAGGTAACATGGAATTGCAATTGGATAGAAATATTGCTAATCGCAGAGTTTATCCGGCAATTGATTTGGTGGCTTCAAGTACACGTAGAGATGAACTATTATTGGATTCGGCAATGCAACAGCGCATTTGGATTCTCAGGAAGCATCTTTCTGATATGAAGCCCGTTGAAGCAATGGAATTCTTAAAAAATAAAATGAGAGGTACTCGAAGTAATGAGGAGTTCTTAATTTCAATGAACGGTTAAATTTAAAGGTCGCCTCGTGCGACCTTTTTTTATTGCTTTTATATGAGCTCATCTTCACTTTTTGCTGCAGCGTTTGCCATTTTCGGAATAAGTTCTAGAATGCTTGTTTTTGCAATGGGTTGGGATAATTCAGTAGCTACTCAATTATACTTCCTGTTTTTATTGCTTGCCGTTTTCTTTGGTATTCGCGCATTTTTCATTTCAAAACCAGAAAGCAATTTTGTTCAATTATTTAAAGTTGGTGCCAGATCAAGTGCTTTATATTCACTAGCTGTAACAGGCTTTACCTATATTTTTTACAAATTTTTTGACCCCAATTATTTTCTGGGCCAAATTGCGACAAGGTTAGACGAAGCCCAATCCAAAGGGTATTCTGCAGAGGAAATAGAGCGATTTACTGCAAATATGGAAATTGTTTTTAGCCTTTCTACGCATATTCCTACGACTCTAATTGGCTTTACCTTATTAGGAATGAGCTATAGTGTTATTGTAGCTTTTATTTTTCGAAAGGTTCCAATGATGAGGAAGGCTTAGTTTTTTTACTTTTTCAAAAAAAGGGTTCGTTGCAAATGTAAACGCTCATTTACTAGTCTCATTCCTGCGCAGGCGGGAATCTAAAAACCAATAAATACTTTTTTTTTAAAACGACTCTGCTTTTACGGAGTTTAAATATTATCAAATACCCAAATTATATTCTCGTTTCAATATCGGGACGGGAAAGACTTTGTTAGGATGTTTTTTTCTAAGTTTTCCCTAACAGCTCTTCCGCCAATTCATTATAATCAATTCCGTCAAAATTTCCAGAACTCATTAGGAGTAAGTTCTTGTTATTCCAATCTTGAGCGTTAAGGAACTTTTTCAATTTATGCGAATCTGTAAATACCAGCAATCCTTTTTGATTAAAACCCTCAGCAACCAGTTCTTTTGAAATTGGAGCAAGTTTTTTATGTTCCAGAGTATGCGGATTGTAATACACAATGGCAGTATCCGCAGTTTGCATTGCCCCGTCATAATGGGAGAGAAATGCTTTGCTCAAAGAACTAAAGGTGTGTAATTCCATACATGCAATAAGTTGCCGATTTGGGAATTGATTTTTCATCGCAGCCGTTGTAGCCTTTAGTTTAGAGGGAGAGTGCGCAAAGTCTTTATAAATAACAGTCGACTCTGCTCGTTTTACTAATTCTAAACGCTTGCTAGCCCCTTTAAAACTGCTCAACGCGGTTATCGAATCCTCTTTAGTAATGCCCATTTTTTCAAGCACTAGGACAGCCCCCAAGAGGTTTTGTAAATTGTGTTCTCCAAATATTTCTAAAGGATATTTATTTCCGTTGACGGTAATTATGGTAATTCCATTTTCTATTTGGTATTCAGGAATATTGTATCCAATGGCATCAAAGTCGGGATTAAGCTCATTAACTAATTTAATAATCTCAGGGTCCTTCTCGTAAAATACTAAGCTGCCCGAACTGTCAATCTTATCAATGAAAATCCGAAACTGGTCTACATAATTCTCAAAAGTTGGAAATACATTAATATGGTCCCATGCAATTCCGCTCAACAATGCAATATGAGGTTGATACAAATGGAATTTTGGCCTGCGGTCAATAGGAGAGGAGAGGTATTCGTCTCCTTCCAGAATGATGTATTTGGCCTTATCGGTTAGTTTAACCATGTTGTCGAATCCTTCCAATTGAGCACCAACCATATAGTCGCACTCCAAACCAACATGTTGAACTACATGCAAAATCATTGAAGTAATAGACGTTTTCCCATGAGAACCGCCAATAACTACTCGAGTTTTGCTTTTAGATGCTTCATACAGGTATTCTGGATAGCTATAAATGGGCAAGTTCAATTCTTGAGCTTTTAGCAACTCGGGGTTGTCTTTTCTAGCGTGCATCCCCAATATGACAGCATCCAATTTGGAGTGAATGAGTTGGGTGTGCCAACCAATTTCCGCTGGCAATAGGCCCTTTTTTGCTAATCTACCTTTCGATGGTTCGAAGATTTCATCGTCAGATCCAGTAACCTCATAACCCATATCGTGCAGGGCTAAAGCGAGATTGTGCATAGCGCTTCCGCCTATGGCTATAAAGTGAACTTTCATAATTGCGAACATAGTTACAGTTGACTTAAGGCAATGTCATTTAGCTTTCGTTTTTTAAACAGGTAGCTGTTACCTTTGACTGCCAGAAAGTCTGAAAAATCGATTGGCTAGGCAATTGTTAAAAGTAGGTTCATGGTATCTAAAAATATTAGGAATGTTTTCACCTTCTCCGCACTTTTTGTGGTGCTAATGTGGCTGGTGTATTTCATTGAAATACAAATGAATGCTGACTTTGGGTTTTTAGGAGTCTATCCAAGAGAGGCGTTTGGTCTAGTGGGAATTATCACTTCGCCCTTTGTTCATGGCGACATGAATCACTTGATTAGCAACTCTCTCCCCATGTTTATGCTCATTGCTATGGTGTACTTTTTTTATCGACCTGTCTTTTATAAAGTTATGGGTTACGGCTGGCTAATCACGGGATTTTGGGTATGGGTTGCCGCTCGCCCTTCCTATCATATCGGTGCTAGTGGGTTAATATATATGTTAGCTGCATTTTTATTTTGGAGTGGATTTTTACGAAGGTCTTACCGCCATATGGCCGTTTCTCTAACTATAGTATTTCTTTATGGAAGTTTAATATGGGGAGTATTTCCTTTTGATTGGAAGATCAGTTGGGAATCTCATTTGCTGGGTGGAGTGTCAGGCACTATGCTTGCCATTTATTACCGAAAGGTGATTGTTTTTAGAGAGAAAAAATACTCGTGGGAAGTAGAAGATGAGTCAGAAGATATTGCCGAATTAGAGCAGCGTTTTGGGGAGCGCTACTGGGATCCGAATCGAAAGGTTGATCCACCGCAAACAATCATCAATTACATCTTCAAGCAAAAGGATGATTAAATTCCGAATTCTTTTTTTATCTGCTCAACCCAAGCGTGAACGCGCTCATCGGTTAACTCCTCTTGATTGTCTTCGTCCAAGCACAATCCGATAAATGTGTCGTCATTTATTAAGGCCTTTGAGTCGTCGTGCTCGTATCCTTCAGTGGACCAATTACCAATAATTTTTGCACCGTTCTTTTCCGCCAGTTTTCCAATAACACCAATTCCATCGCAGAAATAGGTACTGTAACCGTATTGATCTCCAAGTCCAAATAAGGCAACGGTTTTTCCAGTAAAGTCTAAATCGTGAAATTTTGAATAATAATCATCCCAAGAGCTCTGAAGTTGACCGTCGTGCCAAGTTGATAAGCCTAATATTAGTTGGGTATACTGTTCTGGCTCGTCTCCTTTAATGTCATAGACATCGTATACATCTACTTTGTCAATTCCAATTAAATCTCTTACTAATCGAGCAATTGCTTCAGTGCAACCGGTATCAGATCCGAAGAATAATCCTATTTTTTCCATTCAGCTAAGTTAGTTTTTCGCATAAAAAAAGCCCAACCGAAAGACGGTTGGGCTAAAATATTGTTTAGCAAATTTCTATCTTCTTTTTTCTTGGATACGAGCCGCTTTTCCTTTAAGATCTCTTAGGTAATAAATTCTTGATCTTCTTACAACACCAACTTTATTTACTGCAATATTGGTAATAGCAGGTGAGGAGATAGGGAAAATACGCTCAACTCCGATACCATTAGAAACTTTTCTTACAGTAAACGTTCCGTTGATTTTTGAACCCTTTTTTTGGATTACAACCCCACGAAATTGCTGAATTCGTTCTTTTTCGCCCTCTTTAATTTTATAGTCAAGAGTAATAGTGTCGCCCGCTTTGAAAGATTTATCTTCTCTTGCTAAAACGTTAAAGGCTTCTATCTCTTTTATTATTTGATCCATTACAATAGTATTACGGTAAAATTTGAGGCTGCAAAAATAGTTATTTGAGTAATAATTGCAGCACAATTTTGAAAAGAAAATTATTTCTTTTCAAGTAAATCGGGGCGCTTGCTTTTTGTCCGCTCTTGGGCTTGATCAGTACGCCAGTTTTCTATTTGTTTAAAGTTACCAGAAGTAAGTACTTCTGGAACCTCCATACCCCTCCAATTTTGAGGTCTGGTGTAGGCTGGGGGTGAAAGTAATCCATCTTGGAATGAGTCACTTAAAGCTGATGTTTCGTCATTTATTACACCCGGAATTAATCGAACAATGCTGTCTATAAGAATGCATGCAGGTAATTCGCCTCCGGTTAAAACATAATCGCCAATCGAAATTTCCTTGGTAATGTATTTTTGTCTTATGCGTTCATCTATTCCCTTGTAATGACCACATACTAGCAGTAGATTTTGTGTTAAACTGAGTTGGTTAGAGGTATTTTGTTTCAAAGTTTCTCCATCAGGAGTTAAAAAAATGATCTCATCATAAGTTCTGCTCTCACTCAATTTATCAATCATTTTTGCCAATGGTTCTGGCATAATAACCATTCCGGCACCACCTCCATATTGTGTATCATCGATCTGCCGATAATTGCCTTTTCCGTATTCTCGTAAATCATGAACATGCAAGGATACTGATCCCTTATTTTGGGCTCTTTTAAGAATGGAATGAGATAAAGGACTTTCCAGCAGTGCGGGAACTGCTGAGATAATATCAATACGCATTTAGTGAAACTCTATTGAGTGAGTTGTTCAAATTTCATGGTAACCTTGCGATTATCGGGCATTAATTCATGCCCAAAGGTTATTATTTCTTTTGCTTTTGCAGACTCTCCTTGATCAACAAGGTATTTGCTATAAGCAAGAAAACCAATTTCTAATGCGTCTCGAGAAACTTCACTAGGAACTTCATCACCATTTGAATAATTTTCTTTCATTCTTGGAAGTAAATCATTCATAATTTTTTGGCCTTCCATATTTCGAGACAGTAACATATTTGAAGCCATTGCAAATTGAATATTATCATCCTCAGGCGCTACTTTACCGACTTTTTTAAACCAAGATGCAGACTTACTGAATTTATCTTCGAAAAAATGATACTTAGCTTCATCAATACCAATCATTATTAACTCATCAAAATAATCCAGATTTTCATCCATTGGAAAAGTGGTAATTTCCTTTTTTAATGCCTTAACGTGATATTTTTTCGATTTTTCAGCAAACTTTAACGCATCTTTCAAAATGTTATCGCGTTCATCAGCCTGTTCAGGTTCTTCTAGTAGTTTAGCCAAGCACATACTTACATATAGGTATGGTTCTGGGTCGTATTTGTACTTATCACTTGCAATCATTTTTTGTGCCTTATCGTGGCAATCAGCGTATTTTCCAAGTAAGTACTGATCAAATAATTTGTCGTGTAGTCCGTCTATTACTTGTCCGTTTGCCTGAAACAGAACTGTAATGCAAAAAAGTAAAATTGTAATTTTTTTCATAGCGTTAATCACTTTGCTAAAACTAGGCCAAAGTTGATAAAAATAAGCAGTACAAAAAATAAATAATGAATTAAATGGCTTTCATTAGTAAAATGAAGCCTTATTTTGTGTTTTAAAGCTAAAGAAAAGTGAAGGGGCAATCTAAAATAGGTGAGAGAATAAATTACAAAACAGAAGCAGGAAATCTAGAGGTCTCAATTTCTGGAAAAATTCCAAAGTGGCAGGAGTCGCTATTATTTTTTTGGGTATTAGCATGGAGTCTTTGTGGGATTTTTATCGTTCAATATCTATTTGGTGATTGGCCAAGAGATCAAAAACTGTTTTTGGTGGTATACCTTGCATTTTGGGCTTTTTTTGAATACAAAGCTGTGCACGCTTGGCTATGGCGGAAATTTGGATTCGAGTCAATAATCGTAAAAGACGGACAGTTATTTTTGAAGAATAACATCTTAGACAAAGGAAAAACTATAAAATACTTTACTCAGAATATTAAGGATTTTGGCTGGCTTTCGAGTAATCCAAAGTCTTTTGGAAATGTTTACTTCAAATCATTTTGGCTGGTTGGAGGAGAGACTATAGGCTTTGTGCACTTAGGACAAAAGGTAACTTTTGGAATGCAATTAGAAGAACGTGAAGCCGCTAAATTGATTGGTTTAATAAGAAAACACTTCAAAAAGTAATCTGGAAAACTGCCGTTTTTACTTTTTTCGTTTCCTCGCCTTCCTGAATTTCCTTGATTACTAGATTTTGAGCTTTTTCCGTTTCAAAAACTTCTTGTAAATTTTTAATTTCCCCAATTGGAACTCCGTTTTTATTGCATCTCGCGGCAAAATCTTCGCTATTTATTTTTGCAATTTCGGGTTCAAGATATGCCAGTAACTCGACTCTGTTTTTTAAGCGTAAAGTATTGGTTTTAAATTCATTTAATTCCCTAAGATTCAGTGCGCTCAAGAGTTTAAAGAACTGTGCATTATTGCCAATAGCAAGCACAAAAGATACGCCATCTGCGCTCGTTACAACCTCTCCGTATGGGGCTATATTGGGGTGAAGAGTGCCAAGACGTTTTGGCGTATTTGCATTCATAAGTTGATTCGTAGCTTGATTGGCTAATGACGCTAGTGCTGCATCATAAAGTGAGACGCTGACCTTACAAGGCGCAGATTCCTCTAGTAGTGCAGTTAAAATCCCGGCCTTTAATTGATGTGCTGCAAATAAATCGATAAAAGCAACGGGTAGTTTAGCTGGCGTATCTTTAGAGCCATTTATGGACAGATAGCCTGTTTCTGCCTGCAAAACCAAATCAAATGCACTTCTTTTACTTTCTGGTCCGTAGCCTGTTATTTCAGCATAAATAATATTAGGGTTCTGCCTTTTACAAGCAGAAAATGACAAATCAAATTTTAAAGCGTCTCCAGGTTTAAAGTTGACGACAATAATATCACAGGCTTTTATTTCTGAGTCAAGCGCTAATCTGTCTTTCTTATCTTGGAAATTCAGGTATTTGATTTTTTTTCCGGTATTAGCTGCTGCATAATAAGCAGATATAGTTGACTCTTTGTTTTCGTTGGATTGTTTCCATTTTCTGGTTAAGTCTCCACCCAATATTGGATTTTCGACTTTTGTAACATGCGCTCCTAATTCTGCAAAAAAGGAACCAACAGTTGGCCCTGCCAATACGCTGGCTAATTCAAGTATTCGGAGCTCTTTTATTTTCATGATATCGACTAGTAACAAAAAAACCGCTAAAAGCGGTTTTTTATTTGGTACCCAGAACTGGACTCGAACCAGCACGCCCTAATGGGCACCAGCCCCTCAAGCTGGCGTGTCTACCAATTCCACCACCTGGGTATGCGGCAAAAGTAATTCAATTAAAATGTCCGTAGCCATTCAAAAATGCCTTAAAACATTTCTTAATGAAATTTATTAACCTTAGCTATTTTCAAGTGTTTCTATTCGACTCTATATTTTAACTTTGTTCAAGCATGAAAAAATTTGAGATTCCATTACATTACCGCAGTTCTTTCATTAGCCAAATAAAGGAAGCTCGCAAGATTACTGATCCTAGAAAAAAAGATTTTTCGCCTGCAATTTTAGATTTTGGTCCGGTGCAGTTTGTAATTGCACGACACTTTGGCTTCTGTTATGGTGTTGAAAATGCAATTGAAATCAGCTTTAGAACGGTAGAAGAAAATCCTGACAAGCGGGTGTTCTTGTTGAGTCAAATGATTCACAATCCACTGGTAAATAAAGACTTGACTAATAAAGGGATTCGGTTTATTATGGACACTAAAGGTGAGCAAATTATACCTTGGGAAGACTTAACCAATGAGGACGTTGTCCTTATTCCCGCGTTCGGGACAACCGTCGAGATAGAGCATAAACTTAAAGACATTGGAATTCAAATTGAATCTTACGATACAACTTGTCCTTTTGTAAAAAAGGTTTGGAATATGAGTGAGAAACTAGGAAACCAAGAAGCAACGGTTATCATTCACGGTAAACACATTCACGAGGAAACTCGGGCGACGTTTTCGCACAGTAAAGAAAATGCGCCTTCTGTTGTGGTAAAAGATTTAGAAGAGGCGAAAAGTCTTGCACAGTATGCCAGTGGGGAAAAACAAGTAGAAGACTTTTTTGCTGAGTTTAAAGGCAAACACTCTGATAATTTTGATCCAAAAACTGCATTTGACAAGGTTGGCGTGGTAAACCAAACAACGATGTTAGCCTCAGAAACACATGAGATCGCTGAGTTTTTTAAGCAAATAATGTTGAACAAGTTTGGCGAAAACGAAATTAAAAACCATTTTATTGATACACGCGATACGCTTTGCTATGCAACAAACGATAATCAGGAAGCTACTTACGGATTGATGAGAGAAGAGGCTGATTTAGCAATAGTAGTTGGCGGTTATAATAGCTCTAACACAAGTCATTTGGTGGAGTTGCTCGAGCGAAATTTTCCAACTTATTACATCTCTGATGCTTCGGAAATTGAAAACGAACAGCTTATTCATCATTTCAACTATCAAAATCACAAAATGCTCAGTACTTCCAATTGGTTAGTAAAAAGTAAAAAAACACGAATTGTATTAACCAGTGGTGCATCCTGTCCAGATGCCGCTGTAGATAAGGTAATGGATAAATTGTTATCCTATTTTGAAACTACAAGGTCTAAAAATGAAGTATTAGAAGAACAACAAAATACTTACTCTCAGTAAAATGAAATTATTAAAATACAGTCTGGTATTTTTTTCATTTTATTTAATTACCCCAACAGCTTTTGCTGCTGATTCCAATAAAACCAAAAAGGTTCAGTTTAACCTAAATGACGATGGGTCTCATTATATTCGATTGATGGGACTGGGTCAGTATTGGTTGCGTTATACAGATATGAACCCCGGAAGTATGATTTACAATACCCCCGCAAATCAATATACTGATATGGGAATTAGAAGATTGCGATTTCATTTGTTAGCACAAATAAATGATTATGTGTTGTTTTACGCTCAATTTGGCCTAAATAATTTTGGGTTTAATTCTCAACAATTTCAAGGAGCATTTTTTCACGATGCTTTAGGAGAAATAAAAGTAATAGACGATAAATTATCTATCGGTGGAGGTCTAACAGCTTGGTCAGGCTTAAGTAGATACTCAACCCTCGGTGTAGGATCAATTATGTCCTTGGATGCTCCTTTATACCAGCACACAACAGCGGGTCTTTATGACCAGTTTATACGCAGGTTTACCATTTACGGAAAAGGACAAATTGCAAAACTGGACTATAGAGTAGGGGTTTCTTTTCCATTTGCTTCCCAGGTAGCTACTGCCGGTTATCCTGCAATAACATTTTTGAACTCTAGCCTCAGTACTTTGCCGCCAAAACCACAACTCAATGGGTATTTGAAGTACCAGTTATTTGAACATGAAAGTAACAAACTACCTTACAATGCGGGTACCTATCTGGGAAGAAAAAAAATGTTTACCATAGGAGCTGGATATACTTTACAAGAGGCTGCAATTGCTGAATTAGAAGTTTCAGGAGATACCAGTTACCACACCATGGTCCAACTAGCAACAGATGTTTTTCTGGATTTACCGATAAATAGAGAGAAAATGACTGCTTTAACTTGGTATGCAGCATATCATTATTTATATTATGGAAAGAATTTTGTGCTGAATGGTGGAGTAATGAATCCTGCAACTGGAGTCAATGCGAATGCTTCAATTAACGGAGCTGGAAATGCTTTTCCAATGCGAGGAACAGGTAATTTTTTCTACACTCAACTTGGATATGTTTTTGGTCAAAAAATAATTTCAAAAAAGGGAAGGTTGCAGCCATATGTTGCAACTCAAATAGTAGATTTTCAGGCACTCAGTGAGCCAATGGTTATGTATGAATCTGGTATAAATTGGTTTATTAACGGAGATCACTCCTCTAAACTTAGCTTTAATGTTCAACAACGCCCGGTGTACTTCTTAAATGCAAATGCTGATGCCGTAGTTTCTCATTACAGGGGTATGGCTCAGATGCAATTGCAAGTAAGCTTTTAAACTAATTATAGAACTGCATTGCTGCTTCTAGTGATTCTTTTATTTTACCAATTGGCAAATCTTCGTTTGCGGGTATGGGTAATATTTTCATTCGTTTTCGGTCACCTTGAACAAGGTATTCAAAGTCTAGCAGTTGAGCCTTTGCTATTCCAATATAGGGTTCTTTTGTTTTTTTGTCCATCCACAGGTAGCAAAACATTTTTCCCTTAAAATAGAAGAATGGCAGTTTGTATTTCCATTCTGGCGTAATATGCTCCGATAAGGAAAGAATATAATCGCGCAATGCCAAAAAGCAACTTTTTTCTGGCTCTTCCAACTTCTCGTAAAACTGATTGAGTTCGCTTAGCACTGTTCAAAAGTAAAGCCTTAAGTAGCATTTTGGAAAATAGTGGTTAACGAATTTTATTATTTCTGCTATAAAACTATCTAAAGTTGATAGTAATACTATTACTATTGCACGATAATATTTTTCTATGAATAATATACTTTCGAAAGTTGTCTTTGATGTGAAGGAATCGACCTTTCTAAAAGATCCTCAAACCAGTGAGCTAGGCAATCGAATATTAGAGTCTGGTATCGATCTAATCAATGAAATAGGATTTGATGCATTCACTTTTAGGAAACTTGCCCAGTCTATTAGTTCTGTTGAAGCTTCAATTTATAGATACTTCGAGAGTAAACACAAACTATTACTTTACCTGACAACATGGTACTGGTCTTTTACTGAATACCGTCTAGAGTTTAAGTTGGCTAACGTTGATTCTGCTGAAGATAGACTTAGACGATCAATTATCTTATTGACTTCAGAATTGGATGAAAACTTCACAGGTTTAAATATTGATGTTGTAAAACTTTCTAATATCGTAATAGTGGAATCTTCTAAAGCCTACTTGACCAAAGATGTAGATCAAGAAAACGAAGAAGGTATTTTTTTAGGTTACAAGAGGCTTGTGGAGCGAGTTGGTGATATTGTTTTAGAAATTAACCCAACGTTTAAGTATCCAAATATGCTCATTTCAACCGTTTTAGAAGGGGCGCACAACCAGCGCTTTTTTGCTCAGCATCTACCTCGCTTAACGAACACAGTTGAGGGTGAAGATGCAATCACAGAGTTTTATTTACAAATGGTTTTCAAAACAATTACGAAGTAGTTTTATTATGAATTTAGAAAATTCCTTAACTCCAACTGAGCGTTTTTGGAACATGCTCAAACCTGATTGGCCAGAAATTAGAAATGTCTATATCTACTCGATGTTTAGTGGTGTAGTTAACTTGAGTTTGCCCCTTGGTATTCAAGCAATTGTGAATTTGATTCAAGGAGGTAGAATGAGTACGTCCTGGGTTATTTTAGTCATGTTTGTTGTGATAGGAGTTGCTGCGAATGGCGTATTGCAAATTTTTCAATTGAGAATTACGGAGAACCTTCAACAAAAGATCTTTAGTAGGGCAGCTTTTGAGTTTGCGTATCGTATTCCGCGCACAAGACTGGATGCAATGCTGAAGCATTATGCTCCCGAATTAATGAATCGGTTTTTTGATATTATTACTGTACAGAAAGGGCTTTCCAAGTTATTGATAGAGTTTTCAGCCGCGGGATTGCAGGTGCTTTTTGGTTTGTTATTGCTGTCTCTTTATCACCCATTTTTTATGCTATTTAGTTTAATTATGGTGTTCCTTGTTTATTTCATTTTTCAGTTTACTGGAAGAGTGGGGCTAAAGACGAGTCTGAAAGAGTCAAAGCATAAGTACGAAGTTGCGCATTGGTTAGAGGAGTTAGCCAGAACCTCATTAACTATCAAACTAGCTGGAAGAACCGACATGCCTTTAAATAGAGTAAATGACCACGTTGGTGATTATATTGGAGCAAGAGAAAGCCATTTCAAAACTTTACTGAAGCAATACTGGTTAATGGTAGGGTTTAAAGTTATAGTTGCCTCTGGTTTATTGATTTTAGGTGGTGTTTTAGTAATGGAGCAAAGCATGAACATTGGTCAGTTTGTTGCCGCTGAGATTATTATTCTTTTGGTAATGACTTCTGTCGAAAAACTGATTTTAAGCCTAGAAACAATTTATGACATTCTTACTGGTATCGAAAAGCTTGGACAAGTTACAGATATGCCTTTGGAGCATGAAGATGGTGTAGATGCAATAGAGCGCATTAAAACTGAAGGAATGGAAGTGACTTTGGAAAATGTTAATTTTTCATTCCCAGGTCAAAAGAACAAGACTTTAAATGGTTTATCGCTGCAGTTAAACGAAAGCGATAAAGTATTGATAACAGGACAAAATGTTTCTGGAAGAAGCACCCTATTGCAAGTTTTAGCTGGTTTATATGAGATTCAAGAAGGTGGTATTACCTACAATCAATTGCCAGTAGATAACATTGAAATGGGTTCACTCAGAAGTATTATTGGTGACTGTTTATCTCAAGAGCGATTGTTTCACGGAAGCTTGTACGATAATATCACTATGGGTAGACCTAGAGCAACCTTAGAGAATGTTCAATGGGTGGTTCATGAATTTGGATTGGAACATTATATACGTTCACTACCAAAAGGATACGATACCATTTTAGGGCCACAAGGAGAGCATTTGCCCAGAAGTATTGTTCAAAAGTTGATGTTGGCTCGTTCAGTGGTTGATAAGCCAAAGCTGCTATTATTAGAGGATGTATTTGAGCACCTGGGAGAAGAAGATAACCGCAAAATCATGGATTTTGTTACAGATCCAGCTAATAAGTGGACTTTAGTGGCGGTTTCAAATGATCCTTACTTAGCTCAAAAATGTAATCGTGTTGTTATAATGGATCAAGGAAAAGTGACCCATGATGGGGATTATGAGTCTTTAAAAACTATCGCAAACTTTAATACTAACGGCCATGCTTAACATATCACACACGAGTATTAAAAAGCGAATAAAGCGAGAAAACTATTCATCATTGAGTTATGTAGAGTCTAAGCTTTCTGGAAAAGTATTTCTCCGTCTAATCTTATCATTATCTGCTGTTGGAATTGTATTGCTGTTGCTTCCTTGGACACAGAATATAAGAGCTAAAGGTCAGGTAACCACATTGCGCCCAGATCAGCGCCCCCAAACTATTCATTCGATTATTGCCGGACGAATAGAAGCATGGCATGTAAAAGAAGGTGATTATGTAAATAAAGGAGATACCATACTGTTTATTTCTGAAATAAAGGATGCTTATTTTGACCCAAATCTTTTGGAGCGGACTGATGAACAGTTAAAAGCTAAAGAAATGTCAGTTAAATCTTACATGGAAAAAGTGAAGGCATTGGATAATCAAGTTGATGCCCTAGCACAGACCAGTAGACTAAAAATTGAACAAGCTAAAAACAAATTACGCCAGGCTCAATTGAAAGTGCAAAGTGATAGTATTGCTTTTAAGGCTGCAGAAATAGATTATGAAATTGCACAAAAACAATTTGATCGATTTGAGAATCTGCAAAAACAGGGATTGAAATCACTGACGGATTTAGAAAACAAAAAACTAAAGCTTAGAAAGAGCGAGTCGGATAAGATTGGTTATGAAAACAAATTATTATCAAGTGTAAATCAAGTTATAAATGCGAGGGTCGAACTTACCTCTATTGCTGCTCAATATAGAGATGACATTGCAAAAGCTGAGTCCAATAAATACACAGCACTTTCGAGTATGTATGATGCAGAGGCTGTGGTAACTAAGCTGCAAAATCAGTACATGAATTACTCAATTCGTACGGGAATGTATTATATCACTTCACCGCAGAATGGATATGTGACAAAAGCCATTCAATCTGGAATTGGTGAGACCATAAAAGAAGGGGCTTCTATAGTAAGTATTATGCCTGCTAAATACGATTTAGCGGTGGCAATGTATGTAAAGCCTATTGATCTTCCTTTGATTAGAAAAGGAGAAAAAACACGTATACAATTTGATGGATGGCCTGCAATTATATTTTCCGGCTGGCCAAATACCAGTTACGGAACTTATGGAGGGGAAGTATTTGCTATTGATAATTTTATTAGTGATAATGGACTTTACAGAATTTTGGTTAAACCAGATACTTCTGATCATTTGTGGCCAGACGCACTGCGCGTTGGTGCTGGAACTACGAATATGCTTTTGTTAAAAGATGTGCCGGTTTGGTATGAACTGTGGCGACAAGTAAATGGGTTTCCACCAGATTATTACGATGTAGAAGCAACTGGTGGTGCTCCAAAGAAAGCTCAAATGGGAAAGAAATAAACCATGCGTATTTCATCATTCATATTAACCGCTGGTCTTCTATGGGCTAATTCCTTTTCGCTAAAGGCACAAAGTGACAGTCTTAAGGCACAAGGTGACAATAATTCTACGGTATTTACTTACCAAAAATTCATGTCAATGGTGAAGGAAAACCACCCGCTGTCTAGGCAAGCAGATTTGGCGCTAGATAGAGGAGATGCTTATCTACTGAAGGCAAGAGGAGGGTTCGACCCAAAACTATACGGAGACTTTTCGCAAAAACAGTTTAAAGGAGACGAGTATTACGAATTATTGGATGCTGGCCTTAAAGTTCCGACTTGGTTCGGTTTAGCGGTCAAAGCGGGTTATGAAAATAACGAAGGCACCAACCTGAACCCAGAAAATAGTACCCCTGGAAGTGGATTGTGGTATGCAGGAATAGAATTGCCTATAGGTAATGGCTTATTCATTGATCAAAGAAGGGCAGAGCTCAAACGAGCAAAAATTTTCAGAGAAAGCAGCGAAGCTCAGCAGCGAATAATATTAAACGACCTATTGTATGAAGCAGGAAAAGCGTATTGGGCATGGTTTCAATCGTATAATGATATGATTGTTTTGGAAGAAGGATATGAACTGGCCAACCAACGATTTCAAGGCGTAAAAAACAACGCTATTTTTGGTGATGTACCAATTATTGATACCGTAGAAAGTTGGATTCAAGTTCAAAACCGATCCTTAGAATTGCAACAATTTCAACTTGAGTATCAAAATGCCTCTGCCTATTTAGCGGTCTTTTTATGGAAGGAAGGTATTGTCCCCCTTGAATTGCAAACGACTACTATTCCGTTTACAGTTGAAGGTATGAACACAAAAGAACTTTCGGGTGATTTTTATTCTAAGATGGACAGCTTGATTCAGAATCATCCAGAACTATTGCAATATCAGTACAAGGTAGAGACCTTGGAGATTGATGCTCGATTAAAACGAGAACAACTAAAACCCGATTTAAATTTGAAATACAATGCTATCAGTCAGCCCGTCGGAGGTGATGTGTTCAGCGAGTATTCTACCAACAACTACAATTGGGGGGTAAGTTTTAGTATGCCGATTGCATTAAGAAAAGAGCGTGGGGACTTAAAACTCACTCAAATAAAGCAAAACGAAGCACAGCTCCAAATGGCAAATAAACGGGAGCAATTGTCCTATAAAGCAACAGCATCTTTAAACAGTTGGAGGATCACCTTAGATCAAATTGAATTGTATCGTCAAACTGTGATCGATTACAATAGATTGTTAGAAGGTGAGCGCTCTATGTTTGAGGCTGGAGAGAGTTCTTTATTTATGGTAAATAGTAGAGAGGTAGGTTACTTAAAAGCTAGGTTAAAGTTGATAGAACTGATGAGCAAAAACCAGAAAGCAAGATTGACAGCAAACTATGTGTACGGAATTTTAAATCAAACCCTATGATTCAATTAAGAGTTTCTTCAAAATCGGAAAAACAAATATTGGAAATAGCTGAATTGCTTATTAAGGGGCATTATGCGATTGATCTAAACCTATTGCCGAATCATAAGCGGGTTACACTTGAAAATGGAAAAATAGCATACCACGACCTTTTTTTACTCACTGGAAAAACCAAAGGTTTACTATTTACGGCTATCGATAACCTGTTGAACGAAAAATATCCAGTTGATCTACCGGAGATATATTCTCTACCTATTGTTCATATGGACTGGGAGCAGTCTAAACAATTGGTGCAGGAAATTAAGCAGGTCTAACTTAATCCCAACCTTCAACCGATTTATCAATAATCGTGATCTGATCTAAATCTGCTTCAATTTTAGGTAAAGTTGCCTCACGCTTGAAAATATAGAGCATTTTTCCATTTTTAATCAAACGTTGCAATTCTGCTGTTTCTGGAATAAAGTTGTAGGCAGGAAGACCGGTGTAAAACATTGCTTCAATGTAATGCCTGCCTTTAACATTCAGTAAAACTGAGTTTTCTGGAAGGTTTAGGGATGTAAAAAGTAAGCGATTGGAGGACAGTTTGTCTACATATTCATTAGTCCCATTGGCATTAAAATGGGTGCGTTCAATGGTCTGTAAATCGACTCTTGTTGCAACCAGTATCAATACGACAAGGACAAAGCTTGAATTTTTAATTGTTTGAAGATTAAAACGCTGGTAAAGTTTATTCAAGGGGTAATAAATTGCGGCAGCCAAAGCCGTAAAAATAATTGGCGCTCCTACAATGGTGAAGGAGGGCATTTTTGCAGCCGCCATAGAAAAGAAGACATACAGAAAGATGAGCGATAAGATAAGCGCTAAACTCTGTTTTTTGTCTTTGGAATAGGCCCAAAAAGCAACTAAAGCAGGTAGGATTACCCACAATACCCAGCTTCCATAAATGCTGTTCATTTGTTCAAAATGATACCACCAATTGCCTTCGTGCCCTTCGATAGCGGTAAAAAAATGAGCTGAATTGTAAGCCATTTCTTCAGCCGCTGCTTTAGGGTATTTTACATGAGAATATATTTGCCAAGGAAGCGCAATGATTGTTGAAACCGCTAATGATGCGCCTATTTCCAGTTGTTGCCTTGGTTGCCACTCTTTGCTGAGTAGCTTAAATATCCCCCAAATTAAGTAAACAAAAAGGCCTACTAGCCACTTGCATAAAATTGCCGCTCCAGAGAATAAGCCAATTAAAATGAGCCATCTTTTGTTTTTTGAATTTAAATACTCGAGCAGTGACCAAATGCTTAAAGTAATGTAGCCTAGAAAGGCGGCGTCGTTTACATCGAGTTGTTGCCTGCCCGCAATGAGTTCCTGTATATAAAACGAACTGATAAACAGAGTACTAGCTAAAAAACCAACTTGCCCATTTACTAATAACTTGCCCGATCGATAAATGGCATAAACGCTAACGCTAAGCAGCGCAATGCTAGGCAATCGGAGTGTGAATTCCGATACGCCAAACAGTTTAAAGCTGAGAGCTATTTGCCAGAGAAACAAGGGTTGTTTGTGCAACCAAACGATAGCTCTATCCCATCGGTCGTAAGCCATTTGAACTACTGGGTCAGCATATAATGTAGGTTGGAGCGGATGTTCCAACATATTTTTTGCAACCAAGGCATGAAAACGTTCATCCCACAGGTTTAAAAAAGGATCCAAAAAGGCAGCAAAACTGAAGAGTGCGAATGCGGCGGTTACCAAAAAATACAGCGCGTGGGTTTCTTGTTTATACAAATGAAAGGCTAAACTTGTTGCAAAGCAAATGCCTCCTATTAAAAGCAAACACAACTGATTATTTGAAAACAATTCCAACATAATTCGATGCTAAAGTAATTCCTTCTTGCGAGTTATTTATCGAGTAGAAAAGGTCGAGTGAGTGCTTTGTATGTTGCTGAATAGTTATGTCTTCCACTTTCTTCCAGCACGAGTTCAGTTGTTTGAAGTTTGGTCTTCACAAATGAAAACTCAACTAAGAAGCGCTTTGGAGCTGAATTTGGAGTAGGCAGAACTTTACAAATTCGTTTTGGGAAAAAGTCAAATTGGGAGCCTATGTTTATTGTTTCCTCCATGAGATCATATGGTAAAACGATTCCTAAAACCCCTTTTTTGGAAAGTAGTTTCGAGCTGCTCTCCATCAATTCAGCTAGGGTCAATTCAATGTTGTGTCGTGCAAGGTTTTTACCTGTCATTTCAGAAAGCTTGCCACTGCTACAGAAGGGTGGATTAGAAACCAACAAATCGAATGTTTGAGCAAAAGAATGACTTTTGAAATCGCCAATTTGAGTTGAAATTCTATCCTTCCAAGGGCTTTGCTCAAAGTTATGCGAAGCTATTTTAGCTGCCTGAGGATTCAACTCAATGGCCTCAATGGCAGCAAGAGGAAATCGCTGCGCCATCATCAGAGCAATTAAGCCCGTGCCGGTTCCAATATCCAAGATGTTTTTTGCTTGTTCGTGTGCTGCCCAAGCTCCTAAAAGTAATCCGTCAGTGCCAATTTTAAAAGGAGCATTCTCTTGCTCGATTTTAAATTGTTTGAAGTGAAAAGCCATTATTCGCTTAGAATTTTGCCTTGTACCTTCTTTTAGTAGCCTTGTAAGATCTAATAAACGGAGTGTAGGTTGCAACCACCATCAATGAAAAATAACTGTCTTTGTTGTCGGGATTTCCTCGAGGAGCACCTGGTTCTGTCCAAGGTCTACTTCCGTCAGTTCTGTCAGACATTTCTGCAGCCAAATCACCATAGGCTGTTCTAATTAATTCTTTATCGTAGTAATTTCCGCTAACATCGTCCAAATAGTCGGTTCGAGTAAAGCGCTGGGTTACATCCAATCCAATTCGCATCCATTTTGTGATTTCATAACCTATATTAAATCCGATTGGCAAAATCAATGTGTTCAACTTATAGGGGCTTTCAGCGCCATCTAATCCTTGCCCTTCGGTATTTAAAGGTTGAAGATCTACTCCATTGTAGGTTGGATTAAATTTTAAAAAACCAATACCGGTATGCAGACTCAGCGATAAGCTCGTCCCAGTTCTACCAGTAACCCCTGTTCGGTGAAAACTGTGGCCGTAATCTGCTCGTGTTATAAAAAACTCACCCAGCACCATCAATTCATTGATGTTGGTTCTAAAGGCCAGGTTTCGGTAATTTCTAGTTACTTCATTGGTTAGTTCGTCACTTCCTGAAACTTGCCCAACGGTATAACTTGTTCTAATGGAAAACTTAGGAGCAAGATTATAACGCCATGCTCCAGTAAAGGCAAATTTAAATTGAGAGATTTCCGCATCACCAACCGAAAAGTTTTTAGGTGCACCGTCACTTCCTCCTAATTCACCCAAATAATTAAGTACACCAATACCAACATCAAATTCATGTTTATAAAAGTTACTGTTGGTTTTTCCAAAACCTGTTTTAGGCTTGTTTTTATGCCCGAAAACAATAGCTGGAAACAGTAGTATAATATATAAGTATTTGTAATTCAATCGATTTGGTATCTTCTAATTAAGCGGCAAAATTATAAAGTTTATTGGGGGTCAACATCTAAAATAATTCGGACACCGTTAAATTCTTTTTGACTTTTAAAATGGTCTATTGCCTCACGAATCAAACGCTTTATTGATTTGTTGGTTTGGTTTGCCGGAATTTTCAGTAACAGATGTTCGATGTACCAATTTCTTATCCGGGCAATCGTTGGAGCTTCAGGACCTAACATATTTTCTTTAAAAGTTGGCTTTAAATATTTTCCAAAATGTTGGGCAGCAATTCTTAAAAATTGAGGGTCTTTGTGTTTTAATGTAATTTGAATGAGCCGAGAGTAGGGCGGATAGTAAAACTGTTCTCGATGTTTCAATTGTTCTTGAAATACCCCAGTGTAATCGTGCTGTTGCACCTTCTTTAAGATGGGATTATCGCTGTCAAAGGACTGAATAATTACTCTTCCCTTTTTGTTTTTTCGTCCAGCGCGTCCTGCAACTTGCTCCATAAGGCTGTAGGCTCTTTCGTAAGCTCTAAAATCGGGGTAATGCAAAATAGAATCCGCGCTAATGATTCCTACCAAACTCACATTGTCAAAATCCAATCCCTTAGAAAGCATTTGAGTTCCTACTAAAATGTCAATTTGCCTATCCTCAAAATCGGAGATGAGTTTTTGATAGCTGTGCTTTTGTCGAGTTGTTTCCAAATCCATTCGAGCAACACGGGCATGGGGGAATAACTCAGAAATTTCTTCCTCAATTTTTTCAGTGCCCTGTCCTTGTAAGTTCACGGTTGCAGATCCGCACTGTCCGCAGGACTTTGGAAAAGGCACATGGAAGCCACAATAGTGACACACCATTTCTTTTCTGAATTTATGGAAGGTTAGACTTATGTCGCAGTTCTTGCAATCGGTTGTCCAACCGCAAGTGGTGCATTGGGCTCTTGGGGCAAACCCACGACGATTACGAAATAAAATGATCTGCTCCTTTCGCTCCAAAGCTTGCTTTATTTCTTGATACAGTTCAGGCGAAAAACTTCCGTGCATGGCTTTGTGGGCATGAGCTTTTTTAAGATCAGATATTTCAATTTTGGGCATTTCGCGATCACCAAATCGCTGCTTCATTTCTACCAATCCATATTTCTCCTTCAAGGCATTGTCATAACTTTCATAGGAGGGAGTCGCTGTGCCCATTACTATATTTGCCTTTGAAATTGAAGCAGCTACAATTGCCAAGTCACGCGCGTGATACCTTGGCTCGGGATCAAATTGTTTGAAGGAGTTTTCTTGTTCTTCATCCACTATAATCAACCCCAAATTATCAAACGGCAGAAACAAGGAAGAGCGGGCACCTACAATTAATTTGAACTTAGAATACTTGTTAACGCCTATAATTGCGTTCCAGGTTTCAACACGCTCGTTATCGTTAAACCGAGAATGATAAACCCCCATTTGCTCGCCAAAATGGGCTTTTAAGCGATTTACTAATTGTGTAGTCAATGCAATTTCTGGCACCAAGAATAAAGCTTGTTTACCTTCTTTAATGCACGCTTTAATCAACTCAATGTACACTTCAGTTTTACCAGAAGAAGTAACTCCATGCAGCAATACCGGTTTATGTTCGCTCCAAAAATCGATTATCTTTCCTATTGCGGTGTTTTGTTGTTCGGTCAGTTTTAGCTTTAATTCGGTATCGATTACAAAGGGATTTAAGCGCCCTTCTTCTCGTTCGTAAATTTCAAATACTTGCTTGTCCACTAATGCTTTAATGGCGCTTTTGCTTTTTTGCAGTACCTCGTTCAAGATCTGTTTACGCACTTCAACCTTATTTTGGGTATGCCAGCCTGAAATTTTGAGGTAGTGCATTAGCGCTTCCATTTGTTTTGGAGCGACACTTAATGCATTCAAGATCTCATTCAGTTTTTGTTCGCTTCGGTAAGCTTTTGTCAATCGCACATAAGGAACCATTTTCGGTTTAAAGCGCAGTTTCATATCCTCTCCGGTAATCAATAGTTTTTTATTGATCATCGCATTTACCGTTGGAAGAATTGTTTTTTGTTGCAAAACATCCGAAATTTCGTCTAAACTTAAATGGGTTTGCGACTCCAAGGCCTCCAAAATCAGGTATTCCTTATCGTTAATACTGCTCTTTATTTCGTCGAGTTCAGGGTGTCGGGTAATCTTAGTTTCTGACGAAATTTTGAAGCCCGATGGCAAAGCTACGTTCATTACCGAACCCATTGGGCACATATAATACTCCGAAATCCATTTCCAAAGCTTAAAATTCACCTCATTTATAATGGGTGTTTCGTCCAAAACCTGCTCAATGTATTTGGCTTGATATGCTGCTGGGGGAGTGCTGTGTACTTTTGCTATAAGGCCGGCATAAAGTTTTTTACGACCAAAAGGCACTACCACACGCATGAGCGGGCGGGCTTCGTGCTCCATTCCCAGCGGAATACGGTAGGTAAACAACTTGGGTAAGGGCAATGGAACAATTACATCTGCGAAGTAGGTAGTCACAAAAGCAAAATAAACCTATTCGAATAGATTATGGAAAGTTGTCTTTTGGATATTTGATTTAAATAACACTAGAAAGACGTTGATTTTTTATTGGCGGGTGGTTTTTATTCTTCGTTTCTAAAAACTACTTTGTTCGATGTCAATGATCGCAAGAAGATATGACCTTTCATTGACCGATCAATGAGGTATATTCCTTCTGTTGGACCTAAATAGGTTTTTAGCGTGTCTCCAACTACTTTCCATTTACCCTGAATTTTTAGATTCACAACATTTTGACGGGTGTCAGTTGTAGATTCAATTAATCTACCAAATCGTTTTAACTGGAGTGTGGTTTTCGTGTATGTAACAGGCATAATTGAAACAAAACTACTATCGCTTTTTTTTATGGTTCGTCCTGGATCTCCGGTAGTCTTTGAATACTTGTTGTAGAGCCCTTTTTTATTAGCCTCTTGTCCCTTTAGTTGACTGAATAAACCAATAGATAAGAATAGTATTAATAGGACAATTCTCATTTTACATCCTTAATGCGTGCCAAGGTTTAGGACATACGGCTTATCACATGTTTTTAGCATTTTAGCTCTTGTTTTAATTCGTTTTTAGTTTTCAAAGTATTGATTTATTAGCTTTTGTTGGATCTTGGCTCTTTACTATTTGAAATTTGCTTTTTAACTTTAAAAAATACTTTTCAAAATAATTATAACTAAACCAACTTAAAGCAAGTGTAAAAACAAACATTAATAAACTTGCTCCAAATATTCCTAGATAGGAATTTTTGTAATCAATTTTGCTTAGCCTCAATGAATTGTCTACCAGCAAAATGGTTATGGGATGCAATAAATATATTCCGTAAGTCATTTTGCCCCATTTATTTCCAAACTTAAAATTACCCTGCTTCCGTAAGATTGTATCGCGAATTTAACCAGCTGATCAGCAGCTGAAATTCTTCACTATAGATATAATTGAAAAGTAACAACTTCAAATTGTGACCGTCTAAGGCGCTGCAATCGCTCACGAGCTTTGTAGCAGTTGAAACTTTTCAGTTTACCTTTGAATTTAATGAGCCGTAATTACAAATTTCAATTTCCGAAAGGAATTTTCATTGCAACTATCACCAGCGTATTATTCTCTTTTTCGGCCTGCACTAAAAAAGACTTTAAGATTAAAAACCTAAACGGTAATGAAATCGAAGTTATTGGTCATGGTGGAATGGGCGTTAAAGGGTTAACTCCTTTGAATTCGCTTAAATCATTTGAGAAAGCAATTGAATCGGGTGCAGATGGCATTGAGCTGGATATTCAAATCACCAAAGACAATGTTTTTGTGGTTTTTCATAACAAAAAGCTGGAAGATGGTTCCAACAAAGAGGGTAGGGTTTATGAAAAAAAATGGTCCGAATTGGAGGATGCAAAATTTTCGAGTGCTACTATTCCTCAGCAGGAGGTCCTGAGTTTAGCTGAATTACTGGGTTGTTTAGAGGTTAGTTCCGATTTAATATTGGTTTTTGATATCAAGACCTATAGATTCGGATTAGCAGAAAGTACAATGAATGCTTACTCTAAGGCATTGGTTGCATTGATTAAAGAAGAGGGCATTGAAAATCAAGTTTTATTAGAGTTTAATGATGTGGAGTTTGCCAAATCGGTGCAGCAATTGAGGCCGGATTTAAAAATATTTGTCTACAATGAATTTACCTACGCTTTTGAAAAAGCAATAGAAAATGGTTTTTATGGAATTACGGTTGACATGGATCAAGTAAGTGCAACAGATGTTTTGAAGGCGCACGAAAATAATCTTAGAGTGGCTCTTTTTGGTCCAGATTCAAAATCTAAGAACATTGAAGCCATAAAAATGCAACCCGATTATATACAAAGTGACGCACTAAAACACCTTGATAGAATACTGAATTAAATGTCTAAGGTAAATTCCATATTTAAACAAATTGGTCCGGGATTACTGTATGCTGGAGCTGCAGTTGGTGTATCGCATTTGGTGCAAAGTACAAGAGCTGGCGCAGAGTTTGGGTTCGAGTTAATCTGGATTATTATTTTGGCGCATTTAGTAAAGTATCCCTTCTTTTTAATGGGGCCTTTGTATGCCGATCAAACGGGGAAAACAATATTGGATGGGTATAAAAAGCAAGGTAGGTGGGCGTTGGTCTTATTTGCTGTGCTTACCGCGTCAACCATGTTTGCCGTTATTGCAGCTATTTCTATAGTGACTGGCGGTTTGGCTGAGTTTCTATTTAATGTGGGCTGGTCTGCTCAGATATGGAGTATGGTAGTGCTGATAGGGTGTATGCTCGTATTGTTTTTTAGTGGTTATTCGTTTTTAGACAAAGCCATGAAATGGGTAGTAATCGTGTTGAGTTTGGCTACTGTAATTACTTTTTTATTCGCAATAGGAGAGTCAGAAAGCACTGCAGAAGCGGTGCAAAGCTTTGATTGGTCCAAGACCTCAAATCTATTTTTTTTAATCGCTTTTTTTGGTTGGATGCCCGCTCCAATGGATATTTCAATTTGGCATTCAGTTTGGCGCATAGAAAAAAACAAATCGAATACCAGCGCACAAAAACCCAGTAATATGGATTTCCATATTGGCTATTTTGGTACAGCTATTTTGGCTTTTTTATTTTTAGGTTTAGGTGCTTTTACACTTTACGGGTCGGGTATGGAGTTAGAAGCTGGCGGAGTTGCTTTTAGCGCACAGTTAATAGGAGTATATACCTCACTCATTGGCCAATGGACTTTGCCGATCATAGGTTTAGCAGCAGTGGTTACCATGTTTAGTACGAGTATAACTTGCCTGGATGCATTTCCACGATCACTAGCGGTGGCATTCGAGTTAATGGACACAACTTGGAGTAAGCGAATCAACTATAAAGTGCTCTTACTTACTTTGACGCTTGGAGCGGGGTTAATTTTAATATTTGTACTGGAAAACATGCGGCAGTTGGTCGATTTTGCCACGACCATTTCCTTTTTAACGACGCCTTTGCTGGCCTTGTTGAATTACAGATCTTTTTCTGAGCTAAAGAAAACAACTGGCTATCGACTGCCCAGCTGGTTGAAAGCCCTTTCTATAGCAAGTTTGGTTTTCTTGGCTGGTTTTGCAGTTTACTTTTTGGTGGTGCGGTTTATATGAACCTAGAATATTCTATTGAGTCATCCTGAACTTGTTTTCAGGATCTCTGAAAACCCAATTTAAAAGGAGATGCTGAAATAAATTCAGCATGACACTAGGGAGGCTAAAACTGCAGAACGTTGCAGAACTATAACGAATGCCTCCTTTGATTTAGTATTCATTAATAATCAACGAGTCATTCAAAACTTACCAAGGTAAAATTTTGATTCCAAGTACTACACTCTTAGCCTTAGGCGCTTCACCGTTGATGAAAAAATTGGTAAGTGCATAATTTCCAAAGAGGTGATAATTAGCATACCCTAGCCGAACCGTTGCTGCTACCTTCCAAGGGTTCTGGTGTATTTGCGCTTTTCGCTCCAATGATGTTTCAATGTTTCCAGTAGTGTATTCAATTTTTTGTTTTCCGCTTAATCGGTAGCCTAAAATAACGCCAGCTGCAAAATGAAAGGCTTTGGAATGTTTGACGTTTGTATTAAAAGCGAGTAATAGCGGTATGGTTACGAAGGAGCTTTTTAGGTTGTTTTTTGAGAAGGTATGCACCGAGTCAATTGAAGCAGTTAGTGTATCTCCTTGCGTAAAAAGTACAGCATTTTTACTGAGTTGAAAATTGTAAAAATCAAAACCCAATCCGCTAATAAACTTGATATACTCGCCATGCAGCGTAATGTCTTTTTCGAATAAATTCAATCCGAAATAGAAAGACTTTCCAATATTTGGGGTAAGCGCATCATAGTTTGCAGGCGGTATCTCTGTGCCGTCATCAAACAATAACATATTGATGCCGATATCTAAACCCTGCCAGTGTTTGTTGCTTCTTTCCTTCCATTCTTCCCAAGAAAAATCGCGCTTCTTATCATCGGTAATTATTTTGTCACCGGCATTTGGTGGTTGCTCTTGAGCTGTTAGTTCAGCTGCGAGAAAACAGCTAAGTAGGAGCGTCGAAAATGTAAAAATCCTAAAATTCATAGATAACTTTAAAATCAATTTTAAATAGTTGCAAAATAAAACCGATTTACAGGCATCTTTGCAAGATGCAAATTACAAAACATTTACTGCTGCTTGCGTTTATAATCCTTTCAGGAAAAGTCAATTTATTTTCTCAAACTGCTATCGATGCGGTTCTTCAAAACACCCAGGTTGAAGAACTTCAGCGCATATCTCAAGAATTTCAAGTTAGAGATAGTATTGAATTAGAAACTGCTTTACAGTTGGCCAAATTGAATAATTGGCCAATTGAAATTGAAGATGAAAACACTTACATGCAATTAGTAGGTCTAAATGACGATGGCTCACCACGTTATAATGAAACCTTTAATAGAGTTGCTGCCAATTCGATTTCCACTAATAAATTGCACAGTGGAGGAGGAAAAGGATTAAATCTAGAAGGACAAAACATGACCGTTGCAGAATGGGATGGGGGAGGCGTAAGAGCTACTCATCGTGAATTTGGAAACAGGGTAACACGCCGTGATAATGCTTCTGGAAATAATGCTCATGCCACTCATGTCGGAGGTACTCTTATAGCTTCAGGGGTAACCAATAATGCAAAAGGTATCGCTCCTAAAGCAAATTTATGGGCGTACGATTGGAATAATGATGGAAGTGAAATGGCTGATGCAGCATCTAGAGGAATTATGGTTTCAAATCATTCTTACGGCACTTCGACTGGTTGGACGAAAACAGGCAACACATGGTATTGGTGGGGCAATATTTCTGTTAGCCAGACAGAGGATTACAAATTTGGTTTTTACGATTCAAGAACAAGAGACTGGGACAGAATTGCACGTTTAGCGCCTTATTATTTAATCGTAAAAGCAGCAGGAAACGACCGAAACGACAAGAGAACCGGATCACATCGAGTATGGAATGGCAGTAGTTGGATTACAAGTTCAGCCCAGAGGGATGATGATGGTGATTACGACTGTGTTTCAACTTATGCCACTGCAAAAAATATTTTAACTGTCGGGGCTGTCAATGACTTGGCCAATGGTTATGTAACTGCGAGCGGTGTTAGAATGTCAAACTTCAGCTCTTGGGGCCCAACAGACGATGGTAGAATTAAACCTGATATTGTTGGCAATGGAGTAGGAGTATATAGTTGTAATAGCACTGGAGATGCAGCATATTATAATTCTAACGGTACCAGCATGTCAAGTCCAAGTGTAGCCGGCTCATGCCTGTTATTGCAACAGCATTACAACAATGTAAATAGCAAATACATGAAGGCTGCCACCTTAAAAGGGTTGGTTATCCATAGTGCTGATGAAGCAGGAACTGCAGCGGGTCCTGATTATATTTTTGGCTGGGGACTTATGAATTCTGCCAAGGCAGTTGATGTTATAAGCGATTCTAAAATACAATTGGAGGAGTTAACGTTAAACAGTGGTTCCAAATATGAAAAAGTAGTTTTTTCAAATGGTACAAACCCAATTCGTGTTACGATTTGTTGGACGGATATTGAAGGAGTTGCAAATAGCCCAAGCGTTGACCCAACGAATATTAAATTGGTTAACGATTTAGATGTTCGTTTGGTAAATATTAATAACAATACGATTTATTACCCTTACCGAATGAATCCATTAGTACCGACAGCCGCAGCAACAAAAGGAGATAATTTTAGAGATAATGTGGAGCAAATTTATTATCCAAATATCCCTGCAGGAAATTATTACTTGCGTGTTACGAACAAAGGAAATTTATCTGGTGGAAAACAAGATTTTTCTTTAATCGGCGAAGGCTTTATTGATGGACCAAGAGCGGATTTTGTTGCTTCGTCTTTGACAGGTTGCATTGGGGATACAGTATTTTTCACGGATAAATCTTCAAACGGCGTTAGTGCTTGGCAATGGCTTTTTGGTGCTGCAACGCCTTCGAACTCTAGCTTACAAAACCCTTATGCGGTATATACTAATCCTGGTGTTTACACGGTTACCTTAAGAGGATTTGATGGAGTTTTGTTCGATACTAAAACAGTACAAATTACCATTGGAGATATCCCAGATGCAAGTGTAATTGAATCAGATACTGCCTATTGTGTGTCTGAGCGAGGAACTATAGTCCTTACCCCTGTAGAAAAAAATGGCAAGTGGAATGGTGGCACCTGGATGCCATACATTGATTCCTGTAAGTTTAGACCAAGTGGACTTCAACCTGGAGACTATACAGCCATCCACACACTAACAAATGCTCAGGGCTGCGAGGATGAAAAAACAATAACCGTAAAAATTCGAGCAAATCCAGAAGTATCGCTTTCTTTAGAGAAACCAAGAGTATGTAGTGATGATGAGGCTTTTGATATACGAGGAGGTGATCCAGCTGGTGGTGTTTATTCTATCGATGGCGATACTAGCTCAAGGTTCAATCCAAAGGCATTCGCTACTGGAATACGAAGAATAAGTTATGTATATGTAGATTCTAATAATTGTGAGGGCACGGCACAAGATTTCATTAGACTGGAAGAATGCACGAACAACAGTATTGGAGAGTTAAATGCAAGTAAAAAAGTTCAAGTTTTTCCAAATCCTTTTACTAGTGTTATTGAAATAAGAAATATTTCAAAATCTGCGGCACTTTCAGTTTCAGATGTTATGGGTAGAAAAGTCGATTTTAAAGCATCCATTCAACCTTCTGGACGGCAGATTGAATTGTTGGTTAAATCAGAGGGTGTTTATTTCTTATCTGTTATAGACGAAGACGGGACAGCTGAAACTATTCGAATCGTAAAACAATAACGGGGATTTGTTTTACTCTGGAAGTGTGTATGAATTTGAAGAACTATTGCTTGTTCGGATATGGCTCAACATCAACAAGTAGTTAAAGAAACAGTCCAAGCTGTTTGAACTTCGAAAACAGCGTATGCGCTTGTTTTTCGATGAGTTCAACTTCTGAAATGTTTTAGTTTACAGCGATTTTTTTCATGGTATGTAAAAAGTCACAGTCGTTTTCGGGCAATGCTTTCAACACTTGAGCGACTAGAATAGATACTTCGCTAAATTCAATTTTGTAATTCTCTAAATTCCTAACCCTTAACTTAACGTCATTGTTACCTGCACAAGCA
>TARA_Y100000385_G_scaffold65232_1_pt1 | contig 36425 bp, 30 predicted proteins | sample TARA_Y100000385 | Tara Oceans TARA_Y100000385 (sample SAMEA2620980) | marine metagenome | biome: marine biome (ENVO:00000447); feature: surface water layer (ENVO:00002042); material: "saline water (ENVO:00002010), including plankton (ENVO:xxxxxxxx)" | depth 5 m
TTAAACGTATATTATGATTTGAAGCCTCTAATAATGCTCAAGCACCTTAAACTCATAGCTGGTCTCTTATATCCCAAACTGTGTATAGCATGCAGTAACCACGAGCCTGTGCACGACAACTTACTATGCCATTCTTGTTGGAAAGAAATACCAAGATTTTCTGATATAGGAGAAAGTCGGGCCTTATTAGAACATAGGTTTCCTTTGATTTATGGAGAAAATATTTCCTTCTACGGTCTTTATTTGTATTCTAAAAAAGGCGGGGTTCAAAACATTCTACACCAGATCAAATACGGCGGAAAAAGTCATATAGCCTTAGAATTGGGGCGGTATTTAGGTAAAAGAATACCTCTAGAAAAATACAATGCCCTTATACCAGTTCCCTTGCATTACAAAAAAATGAGAAGAAGGGGATACAATCAAGCGGAAATAATAGCCAAAGGAATAAGCGAGAGCACAGGTATACCATTGATCAAAGATGCTCTAGAAAAAAAGATGGATACAGACTCTCAAACCAAAATGGACCGGTCTACTAGGCATGCCAATGTCATGAAGGCATTTATTAACAAGAAACCTCTACCCAAAAGTGTCAATAATGTAATTCTTATAGACGATGTTGTGACAACAGGGGCCACACTTGACATTTGTTCTCACCTATTAAAAAAAGAGAGCGATATTAATGTAGACTTTGGGTTTATAGCTATGTCTATATCCAGCTAAAAAGAGTGGGTATATTTATGCCATCACTTCTTTGAGAGCCATATTGAATTTTTTCACATCGTTCAAATGACCGGTACTTATTCGGCACCAATCTAGCAAAGGAGGAAAAGGCCTTCCCACAGCAACTCCTTTCTTTCGCATATCGGTATTCAGCTGTTGAATTGGTCGACCTGTGTGAAAGAAGACAAAATTAGTATGAGACGGTATGTATTTTAGATTTAGATCATTGAGTGTTGCGTAGATTAGTTTTTTACCATCATCGTTGAGCTTTATACTATTATCATAAAACTTTTGATCATCATAGCATGCCAATGCAGCAAACACAGCCAAAATATTAGTTCGTGCCATTACATTTGCTCTCATCCTTTCAGCTAAATCGGGACGAGCAATCAAGTACCCTATTCTCAAACCGGCTAATCCGTAGACTTTAGAAAATGTACGAGACACTACGACATTTTTGCCTTCTTTCACCATATTAACCATAGAAGGATAGTCTTCTTCTGTGATATAATCATAATAGGCTTCATCAGAAAATAGAATTGTCTTATTAGAAACTTGATCACAGAATTCTCTTAAATCATTCTTAGGTACCAAAGCACCAGAAGGATTATGAGGATTACATAGAAAGACCAACGAAGTCCGATTGGTTATTCTTTTTGACATCTCGCCGAGGTCTTGTTGCATGTTTTCGTCTAGTGGGACCATATTGATATATGCACCAACTTGTTCAGCATATGAATTCAAACTTCTATAAACAGGATCAGAGGTGATTATTTCACCACCATTAAGACCGAAAGTGAGGCCAGCTGCCTTTAATCCTTCAGTAGAACCCCCTGTTATAACAATATGGTCAGAAGTAACCCCTTCTTTCGCTGCTATTTTTTGAGCCAACGTTCTTATCTGTGCACTTGGATATCTACAACCATAATCAAAAGCATCAATAATGGCTTGTCTTACTTTGGGTGATGGACCTAATGGGTTTTCATTACTATTTAGCTTGGCATAGTCATAAGTAGAAATCACTTCCTTAGAACCAAGCGACACATTTGGAAGGGATGGGTCTATAATCGAAGCAACACTTCCTGCACCAACCAGGCCTAACCAATTTCTTCTATTTAGAGTAGACATGAATATATGTTTTAGGTGTGTTAAGTTACAAAAAATGACGAATGCGCAATCATTTATCGCCCATCCCTGCTAATAGCCCCATCACCTGATCTTCTAATTTTTCAGACGAAACCTTCTCTCTTCTCAGTGTATCCACAATAATAGGAAAGGCAAAAGGGGTAAAGCCAGAAGGTCTACTTAGAACCTTTTTCTGATGATTGATTTTATCTAAAGCAAGCCTTAGTCGCCTTTCTTCTAACTGGAAGGTCCTTACTTCTTCGTGGGTTTGAAGAAAGAGAAGGTTATCAGGTTCAAAATCTTGAAATACATTAAAAAGAAGTGAAGAGGAGGATTGTAAATGCCTTTCTTTCTTCATGTTTCCAGGAAACCCCTGAAAAACCAATCCACTTATTTTGGCGATATCTCTAAACTTTCTTCTTCCCAATTCCACGGCATTAATGCTCATTTGAATATCCTCAAAAAGGTTTTCTGTAGCAAAAAGGTCATCAGTGATGTACTTTTCAATTTCTATTTTGGAAGGAGCCAATAATTCAAAACCATAGTCATTAGTAGCTATAGATAGGCTAATAGGTAGTTTTTGAGAAAGTCTCTGTGCAATAAGAGCCGCCATACCTTCATGCACCGCCATGCCTTCGAAAGGGTACATTACTAAATGAAACCCATATTTGGTTTCAAAATATTCAATGAGGAACTCATTTTCCTTTGGAAGAATAGAACGTTCTGCTTGTTTTAAGAGCAGACCTTCTAGTTTGAGCATTTCTACCTCATTGATAATTCCTTTGGTATAGTCGTAGAGTTTTTTCTTAATAAGGTCGGTAAGCATTGAAGAAAGAGGCATTCTTCCTCCGCCCCATGTAGGAACCCGAGCTTTTTTTACACTTCCCTTTCTTACCTGGACCCTCATCTCTTTTACTCTTATTAGCTCCAAAGGTTGTCCCGCAAACCAGAAGTGATCTCCAGGCATCAATGAAGAGATAAACCACTCTTCTATAGTGCCAAGTCTTTTGCCATTTGTGAAATGAATAGACAAAGACACACTGCTTACAATCGTGCCAATGTTCAGCCGGTGGCGTTGGGCTATTCTTTTGTTTGTAACCTTGAAAATACCATCAACATAATCGAGTTTTTGATATTCGTCATATGCTTTAAGAGAGGATCCACCATATTGTAGAAACCTTATTATCCAATTCCACTCTTCATCGGTCATTGAAGAAAAACAATGAGTAGTAAGTATTTCCTTTTTTATTATTCTTGATATAAAACCTTCCGAAACGGCAAGAGTGGTGAGGTATTGAATAAGTACATCAAAAGACCTGATATAGGGCATTCTTTCTTCATGAACCCCCCTCACAATAGCCTCTCTTAGTGCGGCCCCTTCCACAATTTCTAGAGAATGAGTAGGCAGAAAATATATCTTGCTAACTGCATTAGGTTGATGGCCACTTCGGCCAGCCCTTTGAACAAACCGCGACACTCCTTTAGGGCTGCCTATCTGAATTATAGTTTCGACTGGTCTGAAATCTACTCCCAAATCTAGACTTGAAGTGCATACCACAGCTTTGAGTTTTTCATTGTGGATGGCATTTTCTACCCAATCTCTGATTTCCTTACTTATTGATCCATGATGCATTGCTAAAGTGCCTGCCAAATCTATGCATTTATCTAAAATTCTTTGATACCATATTTCACATTGACTTCTAGTGTTTGTGAATATTAGTGTGGATTTGTTTTTTAAAATGATGGAAATCACTTTGTCCAACATTTCTAGTCCCAAATGCCCGGCCCATGGATAATTATCAATTTCATCAGGAAGTATGGTTTCTAATGCTATAGTCTTTTTTATTCCCGACTTGACTAAAATTGCTTCTTTTGCCGCAGTTGGGCCCATTAAAACTTTGGCGGCCTCTTCAAGGTTGCCAATTGTAGCCGAGATTCCCCAAACCATAAGGTTTTCATTTAGCCCTTTAAATCGAGATATGGCTAACTCGGTTTGCACACCCCTCTTTGATCCCATTAATTCATGCCACTCATCGGCCACTACAGCTGATAAGTTTTTAAAAAAAGAAGAATAATGAGCTGTGGCAAGTAGCACATGAATGGATTCTGGAGTGGTTATCAAAACATCAGGAGGGTGAGAAAGCTGTTGTTTTCTGACTTTAGCGGAAGTATCTCCGGATCTAATTTGCACAGACCAATCTAAACCCAATCCCTCACAGGCATTTTCAAGAGAGTATTGAATTTCTTTAGTCAAAGCTCTAATAGGGCTAATCCATATAATTTTAAGACCAGTACGAGGTTGTCCGCCTTCCCATAATAGATTAATCTCCTTGAGTAACAAACCTACTCCACACGAATACGTTTTTCCACTTCCTGTAGGCGCATTTATTATTCCAGATTTGCCATCAAGAATATGATTCCAGGCCGCTAATTGATAAGGAAATGGCTTCCATTGTTTTTGTTTAAACCAATGTGTGCCTTCTTTTAAAACTTTCTTTCGAAAGGCACTCTTTTTATCCATAGTGTTCTAACATTGTTATAAGGTCGCTTAAAGTATTCACTTCATGAGGATGTTTGTCTTTACGCCACCGTTCGATTTTTGGAAGTCTTATGATTACACCAGATTTATGTCTAGTCGATTTAGAAATACCCTCAAAGGATAGTTCAAATACTAGTTCCGGCTTCAGAGACTTTACTGGCCCGAAAGATTCAATAGTATTCTTTTTGACAAAGGCAGAAATGTCAATAAGCTCTTCCTCAGAAAGCCCAATACTAGCTTTAGTAATTGAAACGAACCTGTCATTATGTTTTACAGCGAAAGTAAAAGAGGAAAAATTTTTAGAGCGGAAACTATTATCTCGAGTAGCATATAATAACACGGCATCTACATTGAAGGGATCTGATTTCCACTTCCACCAATCACTATTTTCACGACCAATTCCGTATGCACTATTAATTTTTTTTATCATGAGCCCTTCGGCTCCAATAGCACGAGCATTACTACGGATGTTTTCAAGCCCAGTCCACGAAGAAAATTTAATTTCATCAGAGAAAAGTATGGTAGAGTTGGGTGAAAAAGATGCTATTAGAATGCCCAACTTCTTTCTTCTTTCTACATAAGATAGATGCCTTATGTCTTTTCCATTATGCTCGAGTAGGTCATAAGCAATAAAAGCAACGGGTATATCCGATAGAAGCTTTTTGTTTAAAGTTTTTCTTTTAAACCTTTTTTGTAATGCAGAAAGAGGAAGGCTCTTGTCCTCTTTCCAGCCTAAAATTTCTCCGTCTAAAACGAAATTGTCTTTCTCTGATTTTTTTATCAAGTTGAATTCTGGAAATCGGTCAGTGACCAACTCTTCATTGCGAGTCCATAGAAAAACTTTTCCTTGCCTTTTAATGAGTTGACCTCGTAGCCCATCCCATTTATATTCAACAGCCCAGTCATTTGTATTTCCAAGATCATCAATATTAACAGTTAAACTACGAGCCAAATAGAATGGAATAGGTTTAGAAAGAGCTTCAGAACTGTCCGGTGTTTTTAGAAGCTTTTCAAAAGTGACTGTTTCTGGACTCCATGGGGTCATAAGACGATGACTTATGATGGTCTCAGGGTCATTTAGGTGCTTGGCCAGAGCTTTGATAATTATTTTGTTTGATGAAATTTCTTTTAAACTACCCGTGAGTATTTTGTTAAATAAATATCGTGAATCACGATTCAATGTATCCCATATATCAAAGACAATTGCTTTTTTTTCTTGTTCATTAGAGTTCTTTAAAGAAAGTATTTGAGAAACTACTTCAGATAAAGATATCTTCAACGTTTTCTGAGGTTGTGGTAAAAGTATTGCGATAGTTTCTGATATATCTCCAGTGATTTTTAGAGATTCTTCAAAAAGCCAATCTGGAGTATCTGAAACATCACATCTCCATGTCCTAAGTTCAAATGTTGTAGCCGTTCTTTTTGGTACTTTTCCTAATAACAGCGCAATTGCCCATATTGAATCTTTATGGGTGGACCTATTGAGATAATTGTTTATTGAAAGAATTTTGGAATCTACACTTACAGTGCTGTCTAACTCAAAAAAAAGTGTTGTAAAATTTTCCATCACACTTTTCTTTAATCTATGTCTATCTCCCCAGCGTATTCGGTTTTTACGATTTCAGTTTGATATCCTTGTTCTTTTAGGTATCTAGAGAAAGTGACGGTATTACCATGTGTAGGATATATATGTGATGCCCCTGACGCTTTTATCGCCTCATGTAACCCTATCCAATCAACATGATCAGAAAGAACAAACCCTCTATCAATATTTCCATTTCGTCGTCTTTTTCTGGACATCATCCAACCCGATGCCGATGCAACACTTATTGATTTAGCATTATTGAGTAATTCTGAGGAGGAAGAAGGCGAAATAACCAGAGCGCCTTCTAAGTCTTTTGAAGTGACTTTAGGAGAAAGAGGAATTGTTTTTGCTATAGGGATGTTGATTTCTCTGAAGGCGTTATTAACTTTTTCTACAGCGGGGTGTGTGAATATTTTGCCAATATTTTGATCTACATTATGGATTAACCTCTGCGCTTTACCTAAAGAGTATGCCTTTATTATTGAGGTGGTTTTTTCAGAAGCATTTGATGACCACCAACTATTTATTTGATCAAAAACCTTTTGTTGTTTGTCCCATTTATAGATTGGCAACCCAAATGTACACTCAGTAATGAAATGGTGACAAAGGATAGGTTCATATGCAGCACTGATACCATCGTCCTCAACTTTATAGTCTCCTGAAGCAACCCAAATTTCTCCTTTGTATTCAGCTCTAATTTGGGCGGAACCAATAATATGACCAGCAGGATGAAATGAAAATTTTACGCCATTTACAATTATTGTTTCTCCATATGCAATTCCTGAGGCAGGAATGTGTTTTCCTAGTCTAAGTTTTAGAATCGGGAGTGTTTCATGAGTACAAAGATATGATTTGTGACCAGATCTGGCATGATCACTATGGGCATGAGTAATTAAGGCTTTAGGTACTTTTTTCCAAGGATCAATATATAGATCTGCCTGCTCGCAATAGATTCCCTTATTTGTAAACTGAAGTAGTGGCATAAAAAGCAATAGCATACAAAAATGAGAATTTTTCTTCTGGTATCAAGAGTCAGGTTCTCACGAAAGGGTATTTATGACTTTTCTATTCGTGAATATTTTCAATTTTGAATCCTAACGTTTTCAAATCTTCCCAAAATGCAGGATAAGATTTACTGACGACATCAGGGTTTTCCATTTCTATTTCATGAAGTAATGATAATGGAGCAAATGCCATTGCCATGCGATGATCTTTATATGTAGAAAACCGAGGAACAGAACTAAACTCGGCCTTATCCCTAATTACATAATGTTCTTGCTCATTTTCATTTCTACCAAAAGGCATATCAGATGATACTTTTTGCAACTCTTTTTGAATTGCTGATATGCGATCTGTTTCTTTGATTCTTAAGGTTTTTAGACCTGTGAAATCTGCAGGGATTCCTTTTCCTGCACTCATTACAGCGACGGTCTGTGCCAAATCCGGTTGATTAATAAAATCATAATAAACTTCGTCGTTATGGATACCATTTTTAGTAATGTGTAATACGCCATCTTTATCAAATTCACTTTTTACACCATAGAGCTCAGCAATGTCTTTGATTTTAGCGTCTCCTTGTATACTTTCGCTAAACAGGCCTTCAAGTTGGATATTACACTCCTTGCTCAAAGCGGCAATAGAATAATAATATGAGCATGCTGACCAATCTGCTTCTACAGTATATTCCTTCGCTGAGTATTCTTGTGGGAGGATTGAGATTGTACCATTTCCCTTTTTGTATTCGATTCCAAACTCACTCAGAGTTGTTAATGTCATGTTGAGATATGGCTCTGAGACCAGCTCTCCTTCTAGCGAAAGTTCAAGTCCGTTTGGAAGAGAAGGGGCTATTAACAAAAGAGAGGTTATGTATTGACTGCTAATATCTGCTTTTACCTTTATCTTGGAGATATAGTTTTTTTTATCAAAAGGTCCAATGTTTAATGGTGGATACCCCTCTTTTTCAGAATAACTTATATCAGCTCCAAGATCACGAAGTGCATCTACCAAAGGGCCAATTGGCCTTTCTTTCATTCTACTCGATCCAGTAAGCAATTGTCTTCTTGGAGAAACAGCTAAGAAAGAGGTCAAAAACCGAAACGTTGTACCTGCATGATGTACATCAAAGATATCTTTTCCATTGTTCAGTAAATCTTTCATAGTAGAAGTGTCATCTGAAGAAGAAATATGGTGGATAGGGAAGTCTTCTTTACAAAGTGCTTTTATTATTAAAGCTCGATTACTAATACTTTTTGACCCATCTAGTCTGATTTTTCCTTTAACAATACTCGTAGGGTGACTTATTCGAACAACGCTCATCAATCATTTTCTTTATAGGCCCAAAGGTAATAAATGCCTGTACCATAACATTTCATCATATTCACTCTTTTACACCCTATATCTCCAGAAAAGTACTCATTATAAAGTGTGGTCAAATTTTGGAATGCATCATTAGTTATCAAATTGCCACGGAGTATCTTTGTTTCTGATTAATTTTATAATAAAGTTTGCAACCCATCATTATTGCTGGATTTGGTAGGTCTGGGACCACTTGGGTCTCTGATATTGTTTCTAAGACCATAGGAGGATTGATTCTGTTTGAACCAGACCACCCAAATGTCTATGCAGAAAGCAAAGAGGCTTTGTATAACCCTGACCTGACGGCCATGGACCTTCAGGCTCATTTAAAAGCCATATCTAGTAAATCGAAAAGAGATGCTTGGTTAATAAGAAACCATCTTTTAAGCGATGAAGATCAGCCGAAGGAGTTAATAGATTCAATTTGGAGAAATTCTGAAATTATTGGGTTTAAATGTATAAGATGGAATCATGCTCTGCCGGCACTTGCTTCTATCAGTGCAAAGAAACTGATTTACATAATTCGACACCCTTTGTCTGTTGTAGCCTCTTTGATGAAACGACCACGATTCTTTTTAGACTTTGATTGGGAGACCCATTGGAGTGTTTTCAAAGAGAGGAATCCATTAAAAGAAGTGGACTTAAAACAATACGATCAGTCTGAAATGAGTATAAAGTATGCAGCTATGTGGAGCATAACTAATATTAAGGCTTTATATGATTTACAAACATTAGGAATCCCTTTTTGGTCTTATGAACAATTATACCATAAGCCATATGAAACTGCTCAATCAATGAATGCTTATTTGGGATATAGTAAAACCCAAATTCACCCGTCTTATATTTTTTATCCATCTATGTCTACGTTGAGAACATTTCATACAAACAACACAGAATGGCCTTCTTTCTTAGATGAGGATATTAGTATATTTTGGAAAGACACACTGAATGATGAAATGTGTGTGAAGGTCGTTTCAGAGATTCAAAAGATAGCAGCTTCATATTCTGAAGCAGCATCAGTTTTTGGAAAATTAGGATATTTTAAAACCTGATATGAGTGCAGTAAGAAGTGGATTGTTTTCTTTAGGTGGAGGATTGTTTAAAGTCCTTGTAGGCCTCATTGGTTTGTATGCATTTGGACGCCTTATTTCCCCAGGCGACCACGGAGTCTATATTTATATATTGGCTATTCATGCGATTGTCCTTCCTTTTCTAGAGTTTGGACTATTACCAGCATACCTCAAAATTGAAAAGGTAGACAAAGAGACCAATTCAGTTTTCTTCACATTAAATGTTACTATTGGTATATTGCTTACACTCACAGTTATAGCCATTGCTCCGCTTCTTGCTTGGCACAAGCAGAATCCAATGTTGCTTTGGTATATCATCACATATTCATCTCTCGTGCTTATTATTTCTTTAGGCAACCAACCGTCTTCACAGCTTATAAAACAAAAGCGATTTAAGGAGATTGCCTTTATTGACTCTTTTGCTTCGGCAATCGCTCTTGTTGTTGGGATTGCCTTGGCCTTATTAGGATGGGCTGTCTGGGCACTCTTGTTTAGATTTATTATTGATGTTACTATCAAGTTAGGATTGCAATGTTATCGTGTAAAACCCCAATATCATTGGGTCGATAAGAAGACCATAATGAAATATAGGAATAGTCTTGTCTTTGGAGCGGGTATTGCTTTCAGTAGAATAATAACTGGGATTACAAGTGCTACAGACAAGTTTTTATTTGAAGAGTTCTTTGGTAGTAAAGGGTCGAGTACAGAAGGTTTTGCAGAACTTGGTCACTATGGCAAAGCTGCAGATGCAACAGCTAAAGCAGACTTAATACGAAACTCTCTTACTACACCAGCATTGTCTTATCTCACAGCAATAGGACTAGAAAATAGCAGAAAGTATTATTTTGATTTAACTCAGATTTTCTTTTTTATGACTGCTTTGCCTATACTTTATTTTGCGGTGTATGGAGACTTGTTCACCCTTATTTTGATGGGAGACCAATGGGAGACAGCAGCATTGTATTCAAGATTTTTTGCCTTTTATGGAGCAGGTCTTACTATGAGGGGATTGGTTAATATTTTTCACATCAATGAATTCAAGTCCAAAAGATTATATAGACTTAACCTGTTCTTTTTTGTAATTCTCTACACATCGTTGGCGGCAGCATTTTTTGTTTATAACTTAGGACCTCTTCAATTCGTAAAATTGTTTTCTTTTTTCACATTTGGTTTTTGGTTGGTAATTTTGATTTACTCTCTTTTTTCATTTACTGGTGAGAAGAGGGCCTCATTAAGATCTATGTTTAATATGCTTTCAATTAGTACCGTGTTCATTCTCCTTGGCCTTTATTTAAGAAACTACTTTCATTTTGAAGACAGTTTAGAGATCGTTGAAGCGATTATTGTAGGTATAATTTCTTTAGCTGGGGCTATAGGAATGTATTTTATAATTGATAATAAAAGCTTCCTTCGGCAGTTTCATTTGGCATATAGCAGGATCAAAAAAACCCCATCTTGAGCCCAAAAGGTATCATCGCAAATTCTTTTCCTAAGTCGGGTACCCACCTTCTAACAGAGCTTCTCTCGCAAATGGGATATAATCAGGCCAATACACACTTAAGCCGGAGTCTTCTCGTCTACGGGCCAAAAAATTTCATCAGGAACCTGAAAATATATTTTAGAAGAGAAAAAATTCAAGACAAAGGGGTTCCTATCGATATCGAAAACCCTAAAATGAAAATCAAGAGAATATGGCTTAAAACTCACATTGAAAACGAATTGATGGAGGGACTCTATAGTCAAGCACACCTTCCTTATTCAAAAAAATTAGAAGCGGTTATCGAACAAAGTGGACATAAAATGCTCTTTATCCATCGACACCCTCTTGACGTTTTAACCTCCTTAAAGAATTATATAATAAATAAGAAGAATCACCCTAACCATAAAATGCTTGTAAATTGTACAAACGATGAAGAGCGCTTTTTGCTCCTTATTAATGGATATTCTGGGAATCAAAACGCCATGATAATGGCGCCGTTTTTCAAGAAATATCAATATTCAATTGGGTGGGCACAATCAAATTCTGTATGTAGTTTATCTTTTGAGGAAATTATTGGAATTAATGGCGGGGGTAGTGAAGAACAACAAAGAAATTCAATCATTAAGGTGTTTAAATATTTAAACTATGACCTTAAAGAAGTAGACCGAATCCAGTCTAAAGTATACAATACCAAAAGTGCTACCTTTCACAAAGGAACAACAGGACAGTGGAAAACAGAATTGACACCAAAAGTTCTAAATATTTGCAAACTGAAAATGATGGAAGCTAACATCGACGTTGATGAATACTTTGCTCTTACATAAAAATCCTAAATTATCAATCAATATCATTTCTGGCTTTTTGGTATTGGCATTGTTACGACTCCTTCCATTTAATTTTTATGCATCCATGATTGTAGGCCATGAAGTTATCATTGACAATAGAGAAGGGAATGCCATAAATTTTGTTAATTATATTTCAGTCTTCTTTTTAATTTTTGTTGCTCTGATCAAATTACCGACAATCCGTGCAAAGTGGCAAGAGTTGTGGCCTTTTGGAGTACTCATGCTTATCTATCTAGCAAATTTGTTTTTTGCACCTTATGTTAAAGCCTCCTGGGTAATATATCAATTGGCATTTATCCTGATTGCATGTGTCATTCATATTTTGTTATCCGGTCAGTCTGGTTTGAACTATGAGAAAACATTGAAAAGTGGGGGGTTCATGTTTTTCATTTCTGTTACTATTCTTTTTTTAGGTGTAGTTTTTAGCATTATGTATAGCGAATATTCTGTAAGCTACATCATATCAGAATTTAATGATTCATTTATTAATAGTGCGAACAGTATTGGTCTAATGAAGCAATATTATGGATATGTTGTTGGCTTTATTGTATTGTATGCCCTTTTTGTTTTAGACAAGATATGGATTAAAATAGCCGTGGTTGCACTGGCCTTTTTTACTGCTTTTGGAATCAGAAGTTTTATCATTGGTATAGTTGGTGTTTTATTTTTTCTAAACCTTAAGTCACCAGTTCGTTTGCTTGTCCTCATTATTATCATGGCTTTTGCAGCATATTTTTTATGGGATGATATTATAATGGAAATGCTTTATGACACTAGATTTTATGCCTATATGAATGGTTGGGACATAATACAGAAGTTTCCATTTGGAGTTGGACTTGGAGGATATCCAGAATACACAGAGATTAACAATAGTGTTCTATTCGCAACATTTTTCACTATAGATGCCGCTCTTAATTATGTTCCAAACTCTCCAGAGTCTGACCTCGTTCATGTTTTTGGCAGTCTTGGTCTTTGGGCAGGAATTATTCACATATTCATTCAAATGAGATTGATTTTTTTGGGACTTGCTCACAGATTTAAAATGAGACCATTTGAAAAATGTATGTTTTACTTTTTCATTTTTATGACGGCTTTCGGTATCAGTGAAGACACTATGTTCACAGTGTCCTATTGGATCTTTTTTGGTGTAACCTCTGGAATTATTGCCTCTATTTCAAAAAGGAAGTATGCCTAAGGTGTCCGTCGTTATGTCGTGTTATAATGAAATAGGTCATGCTTCTCGAGCTGTTGAGTCTATCTTATCACAAAGTTTTACAGATTATGAATTTATAATTATCGATGATGGAAGCACAGATGGGACAAGAAGAATTTTAGAATCTTATCATGCTAAAGACAAGAGAATTAAGTTTTTTATTAATCCCCAAAATATAGGGCTTGCTGCATCGCTTAATAAAGGAATAAAAAATGCGGAAGGACTATATATAGCTAGAATGGATGCAGATGACATGGCTTTTTCAGACAGGCTCAGATTACAAGTCGAATATTTGGATGAAAATCCTGAGACAGATATTCTGGGCAGTAATGCCCAGATGATAAAAGGAAAGAGAACCTGGATTAGCAATGTACCATTAATTCATAATGAAATTAAAGCTTTTGCATTTAGCCAAACAACCATAATTCACCCAACAGTGATGATCAGAAGATCCTGTTTTAAGAGGGACGAATATGACCCTAATCTGCCGTGGGCCGAAGATAAAGACTTGTGGCTGAGATGGATGGATAAATTTACTTTTGCAAACTTGAGCCACCCCTTGATTGAATATAGAGTAAAAGATAAAGTTACGTGGGCAATATTCTATTACAACCATTTGGTCCTATTTAGGAATATACAGAGGCAAAAAGTATTGTTGAAAAAACTACCGGCTCTTTTTAAAAGTGTAGCAGTTCATTTATACAAAATCATTTTGTCATGATGGAGCCTCGCACATATTTTGAACTAAAAAGAGACGCAGTCTATCGATACATACTTTGGCAGACAACTCTGGGAAATCAGCAAAATTTATATCTGGCAGAATTTCCAAAATCAGGAGGCACCTGGTTGGCTCAAATGCTTGCAAGGTTATTATCACTACCTTTTCCCCGAAACACTTCGGTCTCTAGGCAGCCATGTATACTGCATGGACATCACCAAATAAGGTCCAAAAATAAAAGAGTAATTCACTTGACAAGAGACGGAAGAGATGTAATGGTCTCTGCTTATTTTTATTTTTTGATTAACGATAAAAATATTTTTCAGAATATTTGGGTAAAGAAAATGAATAAAGAGGATTTAAATGATGTTAAGTCGAACCTGCCTCAATTCATTGATATTTTCTTCAATAATTATAAAAGTGGAGGGACAAGGAAAAATTGGAATGACTTTGTACTCCATTATTTGGAAATGAAAAATGTGATACAGGTGCGTTATGAGGAATTGAATTTGCATACTTCACGAACAATGACTTCGCTGCTTCACAAACTAGAGATTAAAACTCCTTCATTGCCAATGAAGGAGGTAATCGAAAGATATAGCTTTAAGGCTCAAACAGGCAGAGAAAAGGGCCAATTAGACGAAAATGCTTTTTTGAGAAGAGGAAACGTAGGGGACTGGAAAAATTATTTTAGCAGAGATGCCGCAGAAGTTTTTAATTTCTATGCAGGAGAAGCATTGATAAGTGCAGGTTATGAGAAAACTAGAAACTGGTACCATTAAAACCCTTTGTTATATTGGTGATTTGCCGGATCGACGGATAGATGGAATTACTACTTCATTTAATCGAAACTTATCCATTCTTTCTGATAACTTTAAGATCATAAACACACCAGAAAACAGCTTTTTAAAAACAGGTCCTATTAAAAAGATTATCACTGTTTTATCTTTTTGGAACAACACTAGGAGGTTTATAAATGATAAAAATCCAGAAGTTTGTTACATCAACTTGCCAACTTCTTTTTGGGGCCTATTCAAGCAATTTGTGCTTCTGATTTTAATTCAGAACAAAAGCCTTGTAGTTGTATTTCATGTTCATCGCGGTGATTTTTTAGAAAGAATACAAAGCTCATGGGTTTATAAACTTCTGGCAAATAGAATTATCAAAAGAGTAGAAAAAGTGATTGTTCTATCGCCAATGGAAGGAGCAAAATTAAATGAAACCTTTAAGACTAAAGCCTTTTATTCTCTGACAAATACAATTGACGCCCCAAACTTTAACAGTAAAATTGACCGGGCAGGGTTTCTGTATGTTTCTAATTATTTGGAGAGCAAAGGGATTTTTGACTTATTAGAAGTGTTTACTGCCTTGAAAGAAGAAGGTGTGAGACTGGAATGTTATGGAGACTTTCCCAATAATGAATATAAAGAGCGACTCTTCAAATATGCATCACCTTTTATTTCTATAAATGGCCCAGTGGTTGGCGCTGCGAAATACAAGGTTATGCAGAAAGCGAAATGCCTTATTTTGCCATCTCGAAGTGAGGGTCAACCACTGGTTATATTAGAAGCTATGAGCCAGGGCCTCCCTGTTATCGCAACGGATGTAGGTTTTGTTAAAGAATTATTAGGTGAAGACAACGGCTACTATATTCCAGCAAATAATAAGGAAGCACTCAAAAAAGTAATTCTAGAAGTTTCTAAGAATCGAGAAATGTCTGTACATGGGGATTGTTTACAAAAGAGGTACAAAGAAAAATTTAATCCAAGCGCCCATAAGAAACAACTATTTGAAATATTCAAACCATTCATAAGTTGAGGAAAGGCCTTCTTCATATCGTAATCGTGAATGCTATATATCCACCGGATAATGGTGCTTCTGGGAGGGCTGTTTTTCAATTAGCTGAACAGTTAGAAAAGAACGAGTATAAGGTTACTGTCGTTACGACAAACCAAGCATACAATACAATAGTTAATACAGATATCCCCTCTCAAAATGTCATTAGAGTCAAGGCAAGAACACAACGAAACATTTATATAAAAAGATTGTTCTCAGCCTATCATGATAGTAAAGCATTACTGAAAAAAAGTGCTTCTATAAATGCAGATATGTTCATTCTGTGTTCAGACCCACCACTAATGAATTTTTTGGCTCCGAGGTTCTTGAAAAATAAAAAATATCTTATCTGGGTCATGGATCTGTATCCCGAGGCGTTTGTTGCAAAGGGTCTAGTTTCAAAGCAAAACTGGCTGGTCAAGGGATATGAAAAACGTTTAGCATTAAATACTACTGCAGGAATCATTGCACTAGGCAAAAGTCAGCTTCAATTTTTATCTAATAAATATAGATTTCAAAAGAACAAGCAAATTGTAATACCATGTGGTGTACACGGAATTGAAAAGAAGGGAAAGGTCATTCCAACATGGAAAAGAAAAAACAGAATCATCTTGGCCTATTGTGGAAATTTAGGAGAAGCACACTCAGCAAAATTTTTGTTAGAGTTGATATTTAAGTCAAATCCGAAGAAACATCAATTTGTCTTGAGCGCTTTTGGGACTAAAGTAGAGTGGTTACATAAGAAAGTATCTCAATTACCTAATGTGAGTATTGTAGACTGGATTCAAGAAACAGAAATACATCATGTAAGCATTCAAATAGTGTCACTTAAAAAAGAATGGACACATGTATGTGTTCCTTCTAAAGCTGTCAGTTCTATTTGCCACCACACTCCGGTTTTATTTCATGGAAGTTCAGAAGGAGATACATATCAGCATTTTCAAAAGGCTTTATGGCACATTCCAGATGACAATTCTTGTTCTATTGCTATTGATCAATTTTACGCTTCTTTGCAAAATGAAAATATCGCATCTAAGAAAGAAGAAGCAATACTAGCAGAAAAATCAATAAAGGATATATATCAAAACGGAGTGAAACAATTATCAAAAATTTTATCAGCATGAGCAATAACTATATAGCTATAATGGCAGGAGGCGTCGGCACTCGTTTTTGGCCAGCAAGTAGAGCTTCCAGACCAAAGCAATTTTTGGATATTTTAGGCATTGGCAAGTCACTTTTGCAAATGACATTTGAAAGAGCCTCACAAATTGTACCTAAAGAAAATGTAGTCATAGCCTCCAACAAGAAGTACAAAGATTTGATTTTGGATCAATTGCCAGAGCTTATTCCCAATCAGATACTCTTAGAACCATCAATGAACAATACAGCGCCATGTGTGCTTTATACTGCGCTTCACCTCAATGCGAAAAACCCCAACAGCAATTTTGCTGTAATTCCGTCTGATCATATGATATTGAAAGAGGACGTATTCACGATTAAAATGTTAATGGCTTTTGATTTTGCTGCTCATAATGAGGCTATAGTAACATTGGGAATACAGCCCACTCGTCCTGATACTGGCTATGGATATATCAACTTTAAAGTTTCAGATGAAAAAGTATTAGATGTTATTGAATTTAAAGAGAAGCCAAACGAAGCAACCGCTCAGAAGTATTTGGACTCAGGAAATTATCTATGGAATGCAGGAATATTTGTTTGGAGTGTAAAGACTATTATTAATTCTTTTAGAAAAAACGCAGAGGATATATTGTTGGTATTATCACAAGATTTGAATCGATTTGGAACAACAGAAGAACAAAAATATATCGATCAAGTATATCCTAATACGAGAAACATATCGGTGGACTTTGCAATTTTGGAAAAGTCCAATAATGTAAAAACTATACCTTCAGATATAGGATGGTCCGACTTGGGCACATGGAACTCTCTTTATAACTATTTGCCCAAAGACAAGAATGACAATGTTATTCAAACCCAGAAAAGTAATCTTGAGGGAGTAAAAGGCAACTTGATAAGAACTTCTTCTTCTGATAAATTAGTGGTGATAAAGGGTTTGGAAAATTACATCATTGTGGATGAAGATAATGTGTTACTTATATATCCGCGTTCTGATGAACAAGAAATTAAAAAGGTCAGAAACAATCTGCCATTTGAGGACCTAAAGTAAATGACAAAAAGTAAGCTTAAAATATCATTTGTTGCCAATACCTCATGGAGTATTTACAACTTCAGGTTGGAGGTGGCTCAACATTTCAAAAGTTTAGGTCATACTATATATGTCATTGCCCCACGAGATAAACACTCGGAAAAACTAATAGCTGAAGGATTTATTTTTATTGAGTCTTCTGTTAAACCCTATAGCAACAACCCATTGGAGGAGTTGAGGTACTTTTATTTTCTGTTGAAGGCGTATCATCAAAACAAGTTTGACCACATTTTCCATTATACCATTAAGTCTAATATCTATGGATCAGTTGCAGCAAAACTCCTTGGACTTCGAAGTACAGCGATTGTTACCGGGTTAGGTAGATTGCTTAATATGAACAAGGGAAGAAGAAAATCACTAATTCATGGAATGTATAAAGTTGCAGTGAAGACAACTAGTCACCTTTGGTTTTTGAACAAAGAAGATCAAAAGTATTTTTTCCAAAACAAAATTTCTGGAAGCAAAACGTCTAAGATAATTCCTAGTGAAGGGGTGAATTTGAATAAATATTTTAAAACGAAGAAAAAGGACTTTCGGTCAAGTTCATTTCTGTTTGCAGGAAGGTTGTTAAAAGAGAAAGGAATATTGTTGTTTATCAAAGCAGCAGAGATTGTTAAAAATCACTACCCACATGTCAGGTTTGACATTGTAGGGTTCATAGATTCAAAAGATAATGATAGCATTAGTCAGGGTGAGCTTTTAGATTATCAGAATAGAGAAATTGTAAAGTATCATGGAGATACTGAAGATATAAGGCCATATATTGCTAAAACCAACTGTGTCGTTTTGTCCTCAACATATGGCGAAGGAATCTCGCGAATACTTCTTGAAGCAGCAGCAATGGAGACGCCCATTATTGCTTCAAAAAACAGGGGCTGTGAGGATGTCGTTATAGATGGTTATAACGGATTTCTTTGCAAGAAAGAGGATTTATTCCACCTTGTTGATCAGATGATGGCATTCATTTCTTTGGATGTTGAAGCTAAAGTGGTTATGGGAAGGAATGGTCGAAAGCTCGTGAAAAAAGAATATGATGTAGCTCAAGTAATAACAGTATATGAAGGACACATAGGAGTTAACATGCTGAAAAAGTCTAAAATAAAAAGTCTAAAACCATAAATTGTTTTCAATGTACAGATCAATGTTGTTTTCAGCTCTTTTGTTTTTAATTATTGCATGTAACCCAAGCAATGAATCTAAAGACCGCGTAATGCAAGCAAGAATCACAAAAGAAAGTTTTGGTAATGTAAAAGGAGAAGAAGTTTTTCTATATATCCTTGAGAATAGAAATGGAATGAAAGTTTCCATTACCAATTATGGTGGTATAGTCACTAAAATTCAAGTCCCAGACAGAGACGGTTCTTTAGGTGATGTTGTATTAGGGTTTGATAGCCTTAAAGGATATTTAGATGACCATCCATATTTTGGGGCAATTATAGGTCGCTATGGAAATCGAATTGACAAAGGCGCTTTTGAAATAAATGAAGAGTCTTTTCAATTGCCAATTAACAATGACCCAAATTCATTACATGGCGGTTTTCAGGGTTTTGACAAAAAAGTCTGGCAAGTTAAAGAACATACAATAGAAGAGGGTGGAGGAATAGAGCTCTCATCGATCAGCAAAGACGGAGAAGAAGGATATCCAGGAAAACTTAATGTGACAGTAGAGTATGCTCTGACGAATGATAATGAATTATTAATTGACTATAGGGCTACGACTGACAAACCAACCGTAATTAACTTGACTAATCATTCTTATTTCAATTTAAAAGGTGCAGGTAATGGGAATGTTTTAGAACATGTGTTAAGGATAGAGTCTGACCAATTTACTCCAGTAGACGAAACATTAATCCCTACTGGGGCAGTGGAAAATGTGAAAAACACGCCTTTTGACTTTTCTACTCCAAAGACTATCGGAGAAAGAATAGACTCAGAAAACATTCAATTGCAACATGGAGGAGGTTATGACCATAATTTTGTTTTGAGAGACTCTTCTTCTAAATTGAAATCTGTGGCAATTGTGTATGAGCCTTCATCAGGAAGACAAATGGAAGTCTTGTCTACAGAGCCTGGTGTTCAGTTTTATACAGGAAACTTTCTAGATGGCACATTAATAGGAAAAGGTGGAAAAAGTTATAATAAGAGATATGGATTTTGTTTAGAAACCCAACATTTTCCAGACTCTCCCAATCAAGAAAAATTCCCATCTACGAGATTAGATCCGGGAGAAGAATATCGTTCAAAAACGATTTATAAGTTTTCTATAAGATAGAAGAAAAAGGAATTATTCTTTCAGTAAGTTGAAAAGGACCATTGAAATCAAGACCAAGTGCCTGTACTAATGGTTTTTTTATATTTTTTTGAACTAAGCTTTTATTTGCTATGCTTACTGCGAAACCGGGAATCATACCGATAAGTTCTGATGATGATGTTTCAACCTCAAAGTGATTTGATATCTCTGCCACGAAGAAATAGACATCGGCAATTGAAAGTGTTCTGGGGTTATGAATGTTAGTAGATATTTGACAACAACCATATGCCTCCATATACCAACCCATTATTTGAAGCGGCCTAATATCTTTATCTTGATATAGCCCTTTTTTTTGCCTTAGGTTCCGCATTTTTTTTGCAATCTTTTTTGCCACTGAAAGGTCATTTGTATTGATATTGATGTTATATGCTATCATAAAGTCTCTTACACCGAAGACGGTACCCCCAAAAGATCTATTTAAATGCGATCCTCCAAAATCTGCATTATATGCCATTTGCCCAGGACTATTTATTAGCGTTTCGTATTCTCCTGCTCGAAGATGAGGTAGGGTTTTAATAATACCAATTGAGGACAGAGCATAGAGAAAGACCGGAATGCTTAGTTCCAAACTTAATTCACGGGATAAAACTTCAACTCTCGCCTTTAAATCTTCAACATTATTTGGATCAAGAGGGACAAAAGGACAAATGTCTACAGCACCTAATCTTGGGTGTTGCCCATCATGAATGGCCATATCAATAATGGTAGCTGTTTTGTGATACAATCTTCTGATTGTTGCAAAAACATCTACAACACCTCCTATAATAGTAATTACAGTCCTATTAGCATCATATCCTATGTCTACATTGAGAATTTGCACTTTAGGTGTACTTATGTGTGCGATTATTTCATTTATTTTCGATTCGTCTCTTCCTTCACTTATATTGGGAATACATTCAATTAAATAGTTGACCTCGTTCATACGTTTATTGACTACACTGAATTATATGATTAAATTGTCGTTTATGAGAGCAATATTGACCATCTGTTTAATGAGCTTTTTCTATTTTTTTCTTCCAGCTCAGCAAGTTATCCAATCAGAGGAGCTAAATATAAGATCTCATGTTGCTTTTCACCTTTTAGGCAAAATTGATGATGTCATTTTGCTTTATCAAGACAAAGGTTATGAAAAGGACATTGTGGCCTTTGATCAAAATATGGTAAGACTTTCAACCAGGACGCCATATTTTGAAAAAAAGAGAGTTAACGTCTTAGACCTCAGCAGTCACACAGACTCTTCTTTTCATATTATATATTCATATAAAGAGAAGTCTACAGAGTACTTGAAAATCAACAGCTACAACAAATCTGTAGAATTAATTGATTCTGCATCAATAGCAATCAATGAGGCTTTCCAGTATTTTTCACCCTTCCAAACTGAATTTTCAGAAGACGGAAGTAAAGTTTCTATTTATAAAGTTTACAATAACCAAGAATTTAGACTTGTTGTCTATGATATTCATAGAAAGGAAACAATAGTAGATGAAACGTATAATATTGCAGCGGGCTTTCTAGAAGATGACTTAAACCAAGTCATATTATCTAACTCCGGCGAGTTCTGGATGGTCCTTCAACATTTTAACCAAAAAGGGAAAAAAGAAAAGCATCATATGCAAATCCTGAGGGTTAAACCAGAAAGCTCAGCAGAGTTAGATAAGTTTCTGGTGCCACTTCAAGGTATTGTAACCTCAGATGTGTTTCTTTCTTATAATGATGAACAAGAACGAATGGGGCTTTTTGGTCTTTATAGCGAAAAAGATCATTACAAAGCTGATGGGTTTTTTGTTTTAAACACAACCTTGGAAAGAGTAAGTGATACAGATATTCAGTTTTATTCTTTTACAGATAACACCATTAACGATCTATATGGTAAAGACGCCAAAGACAAAACAACAATAGACAATTTTGTCATTGCAGATATAATATGGAGAGCTGATGGGGGAGCATTACTCATCATGGAAATGAGCTATGACTTTTACAGAAGACCAAATTATGTGGCCCCATCTTATCAGACTTCAGATCCATTTAGATCTAGAGCATGGACCAACCACTTAAATGAAGACATGCTTTTATATTCAATTTCGCCCGATTCAAAACCAGAGTGGACAAAAGTTATTTATAAACGTCAAAAGTCTCAAGATGACCAGGGAATATACTCGTCATTTTTCACCTTTAAGACTCCTTCTCGGTTGAGACTTATTTTTAATGATGAAATTAAGACAAGCAACACGGTAAGCGAATATATTTTTGATAGCACAGGACGTGTTAAAAGAAATAGTCTTCTGAATACGGAGTATCAAAACTTAAAACTCCGAATCAAAGATGCGCTTCAAATCAGCTCTACTGAATTATTGGTGCCAAGCCAAAGAAGCGGGTTTTTAAGTTTAGTCAAAATTGATTATAGCATTTAGGGTTTAGTGTTCATGAAATAAAAAAAGAGAGCCCTTTGAAGGGACTCTCTTTTAATTGATTGATTAAACTTAGGGAGTAATCAGGTATTATCTGAGAAGGTCGATTTTAACAAATTGATTAGGAAGCTCAGATCGGTATATTTTTACATCAGCACTGATATCTCCTTCTTTCACACCAAAGTCGCTCAGAAGTTGAGAAATTGCATTAATTCTATCATCAGCAGTAATTTCGTCATTTTCTTTTTCTACATGCCCGGCAGTAATATTTATGTTCTGTAACACACCACGATTATATAACTTGGCCAATTCTCGAATGTTATCTACTGCTGATTCATTAAGAAGAGATGATGTTTCATCAAATATTATCAATCTAGAATTGCTCAGTAGAGCCAGCTCTTCTTCATATTTTTCTTCAGCTTTTTCCACAAGATTATCATGGCTTTCATTCGAGACAAAGTAATCGTGAACAGGTAAGTAGTTGTATACCACTTTGCCTTCTTCATTTATCTCCACAAGAAAAGGAGCACCATTTATTAATATTATCGTTTTCTTGAGGTTGTCACCTATATGGGAATCGATTGAGAAAGCTGTGTTTACTTGGGCTAAAAGTAGGAGCGCTGTTATTAAGATTGTGTTTTTCATAGTGTAATATTTAGTTGTTGGTGTCACTAAATAATTACTAAATCTTTCAGAATAGTCTAGGGTTTTACGAAAACTTATGAAAATTCGTGGTATCACCTGAAGGTGAAGAGTTGAAGAGCATAGGGTAAACACCTAGTTTTGATGTGGGCTCCCGCAAATCACTATAAAATGGGGACAAACTTGGACCTCATTTTAACCGTGCTCGGAGTTTTCCCAAAAGAAGAAATATTGGTTTAAAGACATCCAGAAATAAATTTTCCCAATAGTAATTGGATAGAGTCGCCCATTTATAAATAGAAAGCGCTTCAGTTAAAGGCAATCTCAAAAAATCTTTTAACAATTTGGAGGATGTGTATTGTTCTGGAAAAACCGTCTTGCCATCTCTACCTTCTGCATATGCAGCTTTGATATGCCATAAAAGTTTGTATTTGTGAGGAGCAACGAGGTGATTGACAGACAAAGATGGTATATAACCGATTCTGTGGCCGATCTCTTTCATTTTGATTTGAACCCTATTCTCTGCAGAATATCCTATTTTGTTTTTTTTCATGCCAATGTCTTCATCAAACCCTCCGATAGCCAATAACATCTCTTTTTTAAAGAAAATATTTCCTCCCCAATTATAATCTTCCTTAAGTACCACCTCTTGATCTGACAATTTGGGCTTTGTGCCAAATGTTGGCTTCATCCATCTGGGTTTTGAATAATGCCACCATGAATTAATGTGCCCTCCAAAACAATCATACTTGTCCCATTTTATTATATCAAGAGCTTTTTCTACAAAATCCTCTGGCACGATGCAGTCGTCATCAAGATAAGCCACCCACTTTGTTTTAGAAGAATAAGCTCCGCTGTTGCGAGCAATGCTCAGGCCGGCCCTTTTTTCTTCGACGAGGGATATATTCGGACTGCCAATGATCAGGGTTCTAATTTCTGCGGAGACTTTAGGGCAATCGTAGTTATTAACAATAACAACATTAAAATTAATAGGATTGATAGATTGGGCGGAAATAGAATTAAGACAAAGGCGTAGGATATTATTTCTATTGTATGTGCATATAATTATTGTCAGTATTTTTGAAGAGATGTTCAAATTAAAGTGCTAAATGTCTGTAGCGGTAATTATACCAATTTATAATGCGCAAAAATATATCTCAGAGGCTATAGATTCTTGTTTGCTACAAAATGAAGTAAAACAAATCATATTGGTTGATGATGGTAGTGAAGATGATTCATTAAAAATATGTCAAAAGATTGCAAAAAAGTACAATCATATTTATGTACACAGCCACAAAAAAAATAAAGGAAGGTCTGCCGCGAGAAATGCAGGAATGAAAATTGTAAAAGAAGCCTTCTTTTCATTTTTGGATGCTGATGATTACTTTCGGAAAAACAGGTTTGTCAAGCCTTTTTCTTTTATGAATTCACACTTCGAGGCTGATGGAGTATATGAAGCAGTAGCAAGTGATTTAAGAGAAGACGTCAGTCAAGAGATTTATCAAGAAAGAACGGGAATTAAAAAAGGTATACTACCGGAAGATTTATTTAGTCATCTTCTTTTAAGCGATGAGCACTTTAGCATAATTGGGTGCACATTTAGAGCTTCAAGTATTATTGGCCACTTTTGGTTTGACGAGTCCTTAGGAGTTGGAGAAGACACCGATTTTTTATGGCAATTGGCTAGGACTCAATCCTTATTAGGAATTCATTCAGAACCCACAGTAGTTCGAAGAGTACACAGTGGCAATACTGCATTTAATAAACCACTCTCCATTAAAGGAAAATATCATCTTTATAAAAAATGGAAAAACAACCTTGAAAACACGAATCTGCCTAAAAAAATTAAGAAGAAAATCATCTCTTCTTATTCATATTATAAGTCTCTATATAACTCACCAAATGGCGACCACCGCCTTATTGAACAAAGACTGTATCAAGGGGTAGAGTTTCTAAAAAGACCATCTCTGTGGCCTAGCTTTTTCCGATAAGGGTTAAGTACAATTCTTTATAGCGTTCTATAACAACTTCGCTACTGAATTGGGCTTTGGCAAAACGACGTATTTCTTTTGGGTCTAAAGAGGCTTGGTTCTGCATCATATTATACAAAGCATGAAGAAGGTCTTGTGTCGTTTGTCCAATAAAAAGGCAGGCTTGATTTTTAAACCATTTTTCTGTCACCCCGGACCGAGTACTTATAAATGGAACACCACTTGCCAGAGCTTCGGCCAGGACTATTCCAAACGTCTCTGTATCGCTTGGTAATACCAAGCAATGGCACTTTCCTAAATGTGAAGCAACGTCCTCTTGATTAAGCCTTCCTGTAAAGCGAACCATACTAGAAGAACCAAGACTCCGTGCTTGTTTTTTCAAAGAAGGAAGAAGTGGTCCATCACCAATTATGTTTAGTTGTATGTTTTCGTTTTTTTGCCACAATTGTTCAAAAGCGGCAATTAGTATATTGACTCTCTTTCTTGGAATAAGTTCTCCAATAAATACAAATGTGAAATTCTCGAATTTTTCTTTTGCAAGATTGAATTTGTTGAAGTCTATATAATTTGGAAAGACTATTGGGTTTATTTTGATATGTTTTTTTAGAGCTTTTGCTAGTTTGTCTCCTACCGCAATCACAGCTTTTGCACTTGACGACGACCTTTCTAATAAATCTTTATGATAACCAGGCACCTTATTACTAACAATATGTGATTCATGAAGAGTCATGATAAAGGGTGTTTCTTTTTCTTCTCTAATAAGGCTCGCTACATATCCCCCCAAATAAGTATGAGCATGAATCATATCAGGCCACCCATAATGATTACAATGTTTAATGACTTCATTCTTGTATCGATTAGCCCATTTCTTGATTCCCCAGGCATTATTTCTGGGCCAAAAAGGCATCTCCATGACATATTCATTCAGGCCAATTTCCTTTTTGAAAACTTTTTTAGTAAAAGTTCCTTTTAATAAAAACCGGACACTCATGCTTGCATGAAAAACTTTGATGTCTAGCCCCTGCTCATACATAAGCCTAGCTTGGTGCTTTATAAAATCCCCTTCTGCTTCATGTAAGCTGTTGGGGTACCATGCAGAGATGACTAATATTTTCGGATATTTACTGAGCATATGCTTATGTAAATATGATGCATTGTTCTGTTATTATTCCACATTTAAATCAAACTGATCATCTTAGAAAATGTATAAATGCTTTGACAGAACAGGAAAGTGATGGTATCAATTTCGAAATCATAGTTGTGGATAATGGCTCTGAGGGAAATATTGAGGAAGTCGTTAACTCTAATTCAATTAAAGTACTTTATGTAAAGGATATTCAAAACCCTTATGCTTGTCGCAATCACGGCATTCAATATTCTCAAGGAGAAGTTGTTGCATTTTTGGATGCTAAATGCGTGCCTACTAAAAATTGGTTGAAACATGGATTTCGTAAATCTGTTGATTTTGACATTGTGGCAGGGAGGTATAATGTAGAGTCAGATATGAAGTTATCATCCAAGGTGTTTCCTCTTATGTATCTTAATAGCAGAAAGAATGTTCAAAAAAAACACGGTGTGACAGCCGGAAATCTTTTTGTAAAAAGACATGTTTTTGACGTTTTAGGAAAATTTAAAACTACCTCTACAAGTGGTAATGATATCCTCTTTACCAAAAGAGCAATTTATGAAGGGTTAACTATAGGTTCCGCTGAGAGGGCAGTTGTGAATTATCCCAAGAAAGAGTTTGGCTCATTGATTTCTGATATTGGAAAGTATGGAAAAGGTTCTGCACTTACTGGGCAAAAGTCCTTCCTTAATGTTTTTTCTTATCTAATGCCAATGCGTTTCACGACAATGAGATCAGCAATAAAGTATAGAAAATTCGAATTTTCATTAGTAGAAAAGGTTAAGATTTGGTTTTATATATGGCGGGCAAAAATTCAATTTGCTTTTGGTATCATCCAAGGCCTTTTGCTCAATTCGCCTAAAGAACAGGGTCAATCAACATTATGATAGATCACAAGGAGGTTTACAAATCACAATTTGAAGAATGGGAAGGACTGCCAGTCTTTTTCAAACCTTGGTATCTAGAAGCCATTTGTGGAGAGAATGGCTGGGACGTATGTATAAGTAAAGATAAGGGAGGGAGAATAGAGGGAGTTATGCCTTACTACAAATCAAAAAAGTATGGCATACCTCACATCACAATGCCTCTGTTAGCACCTTATCTAGGACCTTGGCTTATTTATCCTTTGAACACACAAAAGCTTGTTTCAAAATATTCTTTTGAAAAAAAAGTGATTAGTAACTTATTATCACAATTGCCGGATGTGTCATTAATAAAAATGCATTTCCACCCATCAATAAACAATGTATTACCATCCTATTGGGCGGGATATGAAACTCACGTGAGATATACATATATCGTCAATAGTAAAGAGGAAGGTGATTTGTGGGCGGCACTAGATTCCAAACAACGAAACATTATATCTACTGCACAAAACAAATTTCAAATTGTAATGTCCGAAGATATAGATCAATTCTATAACCTTAATTGTAAGAGCTTTACTCGTAATGGAGGCGAAGTATTGTATGATAGAAATTATATTGTCAATATCTATAATGCTCTGAAAGAGAATAATGCGGGCAAAATACTATTCAGTAAAGATGAAAATGATCAAACCCATGCAGGAATACTGTTAGTCAAAGATCACCTATCCACCTATTGCCTTGCAATTGGTAATAATCCCAGGCACAAAAATTCAGGATCTCTTTCTCATTTGATGTGGCATTGTGTTCGAACCTCATTAGAAGAAACTGAATATTTCAATTTTGAAGGAAGCATGATTCCTAATATTGAAAAGTTTTTTAGATCATTTGGAGGGGAGCTGACGCCTTATTATAGGATACAGAAAACAAAAAACAAATTCTTGAAAGGCGTCTTTGCCTGGACGGGAAAACTTTAAAGTATCAAAGCTCAAAGAAGATCGCTTTAGAGCCTTTTCAGATAATAATCCTCTTTTGTTCTCATCTCAATAATTTCAGGTTCAGATTTGTCGCCATAACCAACAAGGTGTAACACCCCGTGGACAATTACCCGGTTGAGCTCGGATTCAAAGGAGAGATTATTTTGATGGGCATTTTCTTTTACTCTATCTATACTAATAAAAAGATCTCCAGACATTGGATCTTCGTGCATTGGAAACGTGATAATGTCTGTATAATAATCATGATCCAAATATTCTTTGTTCATCTTCAAAAGATAATTATCTGAACAGAATATCACTGAGATATTTCCTAATTCTGAACCATGGTCTCTTAGAATCGTTTTAATGAGATTTATTATGGATGATTCTGTGGGGTGATGATAAACTATTTCTTCACAAAAGAAAAACACACCTGATGTAATGTCCATCAACTAATATCAAATGGCGAAAAAGAGCTTTACAGTACTTCCATTGTTATCAAAGGAAATCTTGTCACAGAGCTCTTTCATTAAAAACACACCTCTGCCGCTGCACTCACAGATATTTTCTTGGCAAGTAGGGTCTGGGAGGTTTTTGGGGTTAAACCCTGTTCCTTCATCTGACACCATAATGACCAGTCCCTTTTGAGTTTTCTGAGATTGAATTAATACTTGTTTTTCTAGATCTTGATTGTTGCCATGAATGATTGCATTGTTTACAGCTTCAGTTAAGCTAATTAAAATGTCAGGAAATTTGTCCAGGCTAATTCTATAGTGCTTCTGGAGAGATTCTGCATATTGCTCTACCTGTACTACATTGGTAATACAAGAAGAAAGTGCTAGTGACAGTTCGGTCATGCTTTTATTCGTTTACCTATACTTACGATGCTTTTAGAGCGCGGAAGTATTCATCAACCAAATGTTGATAATAAGAATTTAACTCTGGTGAGGTATTTTTAAAGAAGTCAGTCTCAGCATTTCTCTTTTTGAGATATTCTTCTAAGGATGGTGGTAATTTTCTTTTTTTATCTGCACCGTCATTGGATTTTCTTTTGTTTTCAAACTCTCTTTGTCTTTCTGCATTCTCAGCATCCAAAAGTCTTGACAAAATATCTTGTTGCCTCTTCATCATCTCATTGTCTAATCTTTTATTGACTAGATCAACCTCCTGTTTGTCCATATTGTTTATAATATCCTGAAGTTCTCCAGAAGCCCCTTTGCCTTCTTCCTGCCTTTGCTTCATCATTTCTTGTAAAGCTTTACGTAATGCAGCCTGTTGAGCAGCGGCTTCTGCAAACTCCTTAGCTGAGCCATTTTGGCCATTTTTCATTTTCTCTTGAAGTTCTTTTAGGTTTTTAGACAGCCCTTTTTGACCTTGAGATATTTTATCACTTGGCTTTCTTCCGCTCTTGCCTTGTCCTTGTCCAGGCTTCTTGCACATTTGTGATCCTGGCATCATGCCGGACATTTGTTGTTGCATTTGTTCCATTGACTCGCTAAGCATTAGGGCAAGGTCATTAAGGTTTTTCATCGAAAACCTCTGGTGCTGATGAGCCTCTGCTTTTTCTCGAGCTTCTAGCTTCACCATAGATTTGTCAAGGTTAGAATTAACCTCATTCACTTTTTCGGTAATAAAAGATTCAATCTTTTCCTGCCTTTTACTCAATTCTTGAAGACTATCTTCTACTATTTGGAAGTCATCTTTTATTTTAAGTTGTTCTTGTGTGAGAGATGTATACTTTGGAGTGTTAACTCTACTCCTGTTAAGATCATTGACAATGTTTTCTTGATCAAAAGAAAGGGTAATTATATTTTCAAGAAGCTGTCTTAGTGTTTCTAGGTCTTCTTGCATTTGCTCCATTTCTCCGCCTTCCATATCTCCTTGCATAGCCTCCGCCATCTTCTTCATTTTTCCAGCTGCTGACTTTTGTTTTTGTGATGAAGGTTTCTTTTGATCCTTTTGTAATTGTTCCTGAGACTCTTTTAACTCGTCATTAATTTCTTCCATTTGCTCAGGAGCATCATCTTCCATTGGTTTGGGATATTCTAAGTCATCATTTTTTTCTTTTAGCTCTTCCATTTTCTCTTTTAGCTCTTCAAAATCTTTATTGATTTCTTCATGCTTTTCATCTAGCTCTTCTTTATTCGCGCTTTCTTCTTTGGTCTCTTCTGATAGCTCTTCTAGCTCTTCTGCAATTTTATTTAATTCTTCAATAGATTCGTTCATTTCCTTCTCTACCTCTAGCTGCTTATAAAGTTCTTTGAGCCGCTCTGCATGCTTTTCCATGTTTTCTTGCTCAAGTTGCATCTCATCGAGTAATTGAAGAGATTGTTCTTTATTCATTTCTTCCATTAGCTCCTGGATCTTCTCCATTAGCTCTTTGCTCTTATCACTGGTCATTTCCTCAAAAAGCTCTTGCAGCCTCTCTTGTTTTTCTCTGACCTCTTCTGGTAGTTTAAGATATTCTTCTTGATTTTTGAGGTTTTCCTCATTCTTTTGCTTGGCATCTTCAAGTTTTTTCTGGAGCTCCTGTTGTTGTTCTAAGAGTTCTTCCATTTTCTTTTTATCCTGCCAGTCCATTTCTTTTTTCTGTAATAAATCTTCTCTTAGTTTTTGAAGTTTACGTTGCATCTCTTCTATGTCCTGAATCGACTCATCCAAATCTTTATTGATCTTTTCTTCATTTGCTTGCTCTTCTTCTTTGAATTCTTCAATAGTAGCCTTCCGATGTTTCATAATAGAAGACTTACTTGATTTGCTTCCATTGACTTGATCATTATCAAAAACTTCAAAGAAATATCTAACCTCTTCTCCTGGTTCTAAAGCGATTTCATTAATGTCAAAGATGTAGTCAAAGCGATCATTATTCGAAAGATCACTTTTTACAGATTTTTCTTGAGACGACCTAATTGAGCCATATTTGGTTAGTATTTCATAGTTGAAATTGAGATTCTTTAGGCCGTAATCATCACTCACATTACCGGCAAAAAAGAAAATGTTATTTTCTATGCTATCCTGAAAACGTTCTACTGAAATAGATGGGTGCTTGTCTTTTATCACATTGATATAGAATGACAAGCTGTCTCCATTTGGAACTATTTTACTGTTAAATGAAAGAAGATAAGGAGTGTTGTTTCTAAATTTTGCTCTATGACTAAATTCTGATTGCGAATTTCTTTTTGCATCTATTTTTGTGCCGTCATTAAATTTCAAGGAAATTTGATCCGTGTTCTTTGCATTAAAGGTCCAATCTATTTGTGTGCCTTCAGGTATGATAACATCACCAATATTGGCGATAGTTTCTTTTTGTTTTTCTGTGTATTTAGGATAGGTAAGCCCCAGCATATAATCCAAGAGGCTTGGTTTCTCTAAAACATCTATTGTAAGCTCTGTGGAAATGACATCGCCTGAGAACAGATTAAACTTTGTGTCCTCTTGAAGATTATTAAATGTATGTATGAATTCATTTCCGCCGACTTTTTGAAGCCGATATTGATAACCTGAATAATCTAGAAAGATCTCATCTGGCACGATTTCCCCATCTGTAGTTACTCTAAGTGTAAAATCATCATACTCAACAGCGGTGAGATTTTCATTAAGGACATTATATCTGAAAGGAGCTTCTCGCTCAAACTCTTGGCTATTATTTATGATCCTATAAGTACTATCTGTAATAATTGTAGCATCAATAAAAAGAAACCCTACTAAAAGGAGAAATGGAGGAAGGGCATATTTAAAATACTTTCTGTTTTCCTTTAGGTCTATAGCCTTTCTGAAAGGCACCAGCCTTATTCCTTCGGATTTTTGATTAATACTTGCTTCTATAAGAGAAAGCTCTTCAGTTGAAGCGGATTGGGATTTAAGCTGTAGGATGTTAAGCAGTCTATCATTGACATCTGGAAAGTGGTCACCTAAAATCTTAGCGGCTTGTTCATGAGTAATTAAACTGCCGAGATTGAAGTATTTCAATAAAGGTTTTAGAACCCAAAACCCAAGGCCTGCTGTAAATGTCAACAAAAAGGCACCAAATAGACCCTTTCTTACACCCTTAGAAAAATAGAATTGATACTCAAAAAAGCTAAAAATGACAAAGACTAATAAAATTAGAGCAACCCATAATAAAGCTCCTCTCAGAACTTTATTCAGGTAATACTTTCTTATGAATTGGTCTAACTTCTGGACCAACAAATCATAGCTCGAATTGACCATTTTCTCCTTTTGTGTGTTTTTCAAAAATCCTACTTATTGCTAACGCAAAAAATGAAATTCTATGTTACACAAATCTATCTAAAGCAAGGGCCAAAGTCAATATGATACCATAAAGCCTAAATGGTGCCAAAAATGAAGAGGCATAATAACCTCACATATGTTAAAATATCAAGACGGGCAATATCGGCTATTGGTATAATGTTTGTTACCCGTACTAAAACAGACTATACCGAAACACTGCTACACTTATTAACTAAATAACCGAATTAAGAATGTATAAGTATCATCGTGGTGTATCTCTATTGACATTAGGAATTCTGTTTAGTATTTCCATTTTAGGACAGATATCTGCTGCCCCAATAAGTTTTATGAATTTGAAGTATTCCACATTTGTGGAATTGAGAAGTAGCGAGGGCAGTGCTAATTTATCAGCCTCTGTTGCTCGACAAAAAATGGAGACGTTCTTCAAAAAGGTGTCACCACAGAAAGTAAAAACTCTACATAAAGGGTTTTCTAAGGACAAAACCTCTTACTACGGCATAGTCCAACTGATCACAAATAGTGGGAATCACCGCATCTTTTATTACTGCGAAAGTGTGAATGGGGAGTACGTTATAACCAAGATTCGGATACACGAGAGGAAAAGGCTTCGAGAATAGAGCCCAATATTATTCCTTTTGTGGGTTGCTTTATGACATCACAAATATTTAAGGCCTTGAAAAATGCACTAAATTTGTATTCTGGATTTATGTGCCTTAGCAATAATACTTTCAGGCTAAAAGAGGATTCACAGGATTTCCTATTTCGAGTTATTAAATTCTTATATAAAAATCAGGTTAGAATGCTCTATAAGATATGATATCTTATACGATATATAGCGAGCTTTGATATTGAAGAACAATTAATTTCAACATTTTTAATGCCAGTTCATCTGACAAAACCTTCACTTTATGCTCAACACTTCTAAATTTTTTTTGGCGGCTCTTGCTTTTTACTCTTGTTTGCTCTTTTCATGTAAAAGTGTACCGGAACCAATTATTGATATGGAGGCCGATGTTTCCGATTTTGGCCTGATAGACCAAAATGGAGACTTTCATACGCTTTATTATTATACAGACGCGAAAGCCATAGTCCTTTATGTTCAGGGAAATGATTGCCCTTTTGTCAGAGAGGGAATAAAAGATATCAAATCGGTGAGAAAGGATTTTGAAGACAAAGACATAACGTTTTTGATGATCAATTCAAATGTTGACGACACCAGAGAGAGCATTGCTGTAGAAGCAAAAGAATATGATATCGACTTTCCAATTCTCAAGGATAAGGCCCAATTGGTGGCAGAAGCTCTTCAATTACATCGCACGGCAGAAGCGATAGTTCTAGAACCAGGAACTTGGGATATTCTTTATCGTGGACCGGTAAACAGCAAGACTCAAAATTATTTAGCTGATGCTCTCAATGCACAGCTCAGAGGAGAGGTCTTAGCAGAAAACTATATAAAAGGTAAAGGCACTGCAATTAACTTGGTAAGTGACCCGTCTGGATACAGTTCAATATCTTATGAAAAAGATATAGCTCCACTTCTTATTGAAAAATGTATGGTTTGCCATGTCGAAGGAGGAATAGCTCCATGGCAGATGAAAAACCATGAAACGGTATTAGGGTGGTCAGCAATGATGCGTCAAGTTTTACAAACCAAGAGAATGCCACCATATCATGCTGATCCAAATTATGGAGAATTTAGTCATGATCTTTCCTTAAGCACGAGTGAGCTACAGACATTGGTTCACTGGATAGATGCAGGAGCGAAAAAAGACGGAAATAGCGACCCTCTTGCTAAATATCAAGCAATAGCTCCAGAGTGGGATATGGGAGTTCCAGATTTGGTTTTTGAGCTAGATGAAGAAAGTGTGCCAGCTGATGGAATTATAGATTATAGGTATCAAGAACATGATATAAATATCGATGAGGACATTTGGGCAACAGGGTTTCAGATTTTACCTGGGAATAGAGAAGTTTTGCACCACGTACTTGTAAGTGTTATATATCCAGATGGATTCATAGAACCAATAGACCGCCGCAGTCCATGGATAGATGGTTTGTTAGCAGCTTGGGCACCAGGGGGAATTACCGAAGTATTTCCGGAGAATACAGGCAGAGCTATTCCTAAAGGCTCTCGATTACATTTCCAAATGCACTATACCACGAATGGAAAAGCACAAAAGGATAAATCAACTGTAGGAATCTATTACACCAATCAAAAACCAGCTAATGAATATCTCATGGTAGGTGCATATAATACCAATATCAAAATTCCACCTGGAGATAAAAGGTATGAGAACAAGGCTAAGTATCTATTTGAAAATGATGCGACACTATATGCATTGTTTCCTCATATGCATTTCAGAGGAAAGGCGATGAAGTTTACAGCACTTTACCCTGATGGAAAAAAAGAAGTATTACTCAATGTCCCTAATTATAGCTTCAATTGGCAAAGAGGGTACCTATTTGAAGAACCTTTGACAATCCCAGCAAGAACGGTCCTTTATGTAGATGCAGTGTTTGATAACTCTTCACAGAACACCTTTAACCCTGCTCCAGAAAAGACTGTTTATTGGGGAGACTTTTCTTTTGATGAAATGTTAATTGGGTTTTTAAGTTTTGAATATCATTATGATGCTTCTGAGGATTTATCCATGAAATAGAATTCATTTTTATCCAAAGAATCCATGGATTAATTCTTTTCAAGAAATAGAATACAACGTCAATTAATACAATGGAAGAGACACTTCTCCAATCAAAAGAGCTATACAAAAGCTACAATACAGGAAAGACAATAGTGCCAGTAATCAATGGTATAAACCTGACACTTTATAAATCAGACTTCACCGTCATTATGGGAAGCTCTGGATCAGGAAAGTCGACTCTGCTTTATCTATTAAGTGGTCTAGAAGTCCCGAGTAGCGGTGAGATATGGCTCGAAGACAAACCAGTACATACTCTTGATGAAAAGATGATGACATTGATTAGGCGGAAGTATATAGGATTTGTTTTTCAAGACTTCAACTTGGTCCCCAACCTTACTTTTCTGGAAAACATTTTAATTCCTGCCTACCTAGTTAAAAATGATAGGCAACAGATTAAAGACAGAGCATTGGATCTAATGCAAAAAATGAAGATCAAGGACCTAAAAGATCGGTTGCCTTCAGAAGTTTCTGGAGGTCAGCAGCAGAGATGTTCAATGGCTAGAGCAATAATCAACAACCCAGATCTGGTAATGGCAGATGAGCCAACCGGAAATCTCAACTCTTCTTCTTCGGAAGCTGTGCTAGATATATTGTCAGAACTAAACAATAAAGGTCAGAGCATAGTCATGGTCACACATGAAGTGAAATCTGCTTGTAGGGCGAATAGAATTATCTTCCTAAGAGATGGACATATAGAAGATGATCTGAGGTTTGATAAAGACTTGAAGTTCGAAGAAAAAGAAGTTCAACTTTTGAAATGGTTAGCAGGAAAAGATTGGTAGATAGAAATGAAGAGCATACTACTGATTTTATGGGCTAATATAAAAAGGAGAAAGGTTCAAACCCTCTTGGTTGCATTGTGTATAGCATTGGCAGCTCTTTTATTCTCTTCCTTAATTGGTATTGGGTTAGGAATGGAGAGACCTTTCGAAAACCTTTATGCGAAACTAAAGGCCTCACATATTGTAATGGAATTCGACAAGAATATCCATAATCCTCAAGAGATCAAAAATTGGTTTGAAGCACAAGAAGAAGTAGAAAGTGTATCTGTCCCAAGATTAGAAAAAGGGTTGCGGAAAAAGCTTTTGTTCAAGGGAGAAGAGCTCATTAATCAAGTACAATTTAGAGAACACCACGGGAATACTCAAAATCATGACAATCTTGATATTATTATAGGAGAAGAGAAGGAATATCCGCACCCAGGAGAGATATGGATTCCTAATCACTGGAGAAATAATACTGATTTTGTTTTAGGGGACACTATTTTAGTCCCAACGGATAATGGCACCTTTCCTTTGATCATATCTGCAATCGCGGTTGATGCTCACCATTCCAATGGTCTTTCTGACCCTGCTCCTGCTTGGCTCGGCCCAGGAGGATTAGCAATGATATTCCCAACTAAAGATTTATCATTTGTAACACTTGGAATAAGATTGCAAAA